>BNJV01002842.1_pt1 | contig 260540 bp, 393 predicted proteins | sample 8540591 | NCBI WGS metagenome assembly BNJV01 (sample SAMD00202457, study PRJDB9452) | human saliva metagenome | host: Homo sapiens
TTTGTATATTATTTTTGCATAACAATTGTTCCTTTTTTTATCATATAAAGTCTATATTTATCATGATTTTGATATTTCTTTTCATTTATATACTCAAATATATCTTTCAATAATTGAGAATGCACCAATTATCATTTTTTTATCAAAAATACGTAGTAATATACTAGGAATTCAATTATCAATATTTATTATCATAAAAAAACTATTTTTTTATTACAACAGATTTAACGCTTATCTATATTTTCAATCTAACATATAAACTTCACTCTAAAAAAGGCCGAATCATACGATTCGACCTCATTTATATTTATAAAGTAAAGTAATATCTTTACTATTATTCACTATATAACAATAATACTATTTTTTTCTTATAGCACTTAGAAAGATGTTAAGAATGTTAGTGTACCTAAAATAACGCCTGCAAGGTTTGGTACGATTAAAATATAATCACGTTTAGGTGATTTTGTCCAACCATATAATACCCAGATCAAACAGGATACTGTCTGCAAAATAATGGTTGCCATGGTTGACTAGGTTGACCATGAAGATTAGCAATTATTTGTGGGATATAGGCTAAAAATACAAATACACCAATAAATGCACCAATAGAACCAACTAACATGTTAAATCTTTCTTTTGTCATAGATGACCTCCATATTCAACATTACATTATTATTTCTTACACAATATACTATATCATATTTTTTTCGATGTAGTCAATTGTGTAAAATTAATCATGCAAATTAGTTTAATTCATATTGCTTTTGATTACACTTATATGTAATCTATATTAAAATCATATAGGCTAAAATCATAAAAAACGAGGCCGAATCTTACGATTCGACCTCGTGTGTGCTTGTATAGTAGAGTAACCTATTCCCTATTATTTACCAGGGAAGAATGGCCATACCATTGGGATAATAATTAAGCTTACTACGAAGCAAACTAAAATCAATGGAACGCCGGCTTTTACATAATCGGTAAATTTGTATTGACCAGGGCCAAGTACTAATGTATTTGGAGGTGTACCTACAGGTGTACCGAATGCACAAGATGCAGCAACACCGATAGCCATCAATACGGCATGAGGGTCAGCATGCATACCTTGAGCAATAGAGATACCGATAGGAGCCAACAATGCACAAGATGCTGTGTTAGACATAAATTGAGTCATAACACAAGACAAAATGAACAATACTGCTGTTGCAAAGTAAGGGCTAGGGTCGGAACCCATAATACCGATAACTGCATTAGCAATCATTTTACCAGCACCAGATTGATCTAGTGCAGTGGCAACTGGCATCATACCTGCAAATAAGAAGATTGTAACCCAGTCAATGGATGTATAAGCTTGTTTTTCGTTCAAGCAACCAGTCAATACGCAAAGCATTGCGCCAATAACGGCAACCATGCTCAATGGTAAATTGATACCAACGCCTTTTAAGGTATCGCCTAAAATCATAGCGATGATTACGCCTAAAAGAATAAGACCAGAGTATAATTGTTTCTTTGGATCATTAGAGATATCTTCAGCTGCAACTTCTTGTTCAACGTCGCCAGCATCTTGAATTTCATGTTTAGGAAGCAAATGCTTACCAATTAACATCATGAAAATGATAGTAGCGATAGTCAAAGGAATACCAATCCATGCAAATTCGAAGAAACCAAATGGTTGTTCACCAAATTTAGTCAATGTACCACTTACAATGATGTTTGGTGGTGTACCAACCATTGTAATGATACCGCCGATACCAGCAAAGAAATGCTAATGGCATCAATTGGCGAGATGCAGGAATCTTAGCAACGGAACAGATACCAACAACTACAGGTAATAACGCAGCTGTTGTACCAGTGTTAGATAAGAATGCGGACATAGTTGCTGTAACAAGCATAATGGCAAGCATCAAACCGTTTTCACTAGTGCCTGCATGAGAAACTACGGTTTCACCAATCTTTTGAGCTAAACCTGTATAGAATAACGCAGCACCAACAACGAACATGCCGGCGAACAACACAACTGTACTATCAGATAAACCAGAGAATACAACCTTAGGAGTAATAATCCCCATAAGGCCAAGGGCAATTGCACCGCCTAAAGAAGTAATAGCTAATGGAATAATTTCCGTAACGAATAAAACAGCCATGACTGCAAGGACGATTAGGGTTTGTTCTGCAGCACCCATACATCATCATCTCCCTTCAGAGAAATGCACTGATTGTATTATATGAGATATAGAATATAACCTACGATACTAATGGCGCAAGCCATTAAAAATGTAACCCCATATCCCTCTATAGTTTTGGGATAACCAAAAAGTAATGCTTCTCCTAGAAATCCTCGGCGATTAAACCAAGAATATTTAGTTCTTCTTTGGAACCATTGTGATTTGCGTTCAACACCAATAATCAGTGCAGTAACTAAAAAAACAATAAATGCCCATACGAAACAAATCAGTATTTTTAATTCAATTGATAACAAGACGACCACCTCTACTATATAGAAAGCACTAGAAGGTTATTTAGTGAAATTCTTGCTCATCACATAATGACCGATCTGACAAAGCATTTATTGCTAATATACCCCTTTTCTGCATGTTTACATACGATACAGGGGATTTTTTATTCACCAATAGGTGTACCTAAAATGGCACACCTTGGTGAATAATTATTAAACTATTAGTGGCTAGACAACATAGCAAGCATTGTACCTGCTGCTACTGCTGTACCAATAACGCCAGCTACGTTTGGACCCATGGCATGCATGAGCAAGAAGTTTGCTGGGTTAGCTTTAGCACCTACTACTTGGGATACACGAGCCGCCATTGGAACCGCGGATACACCAGCAGAACCAATAAGTGGATTTGTTTTACCACCATCGACTAAGCTCATTAATTTACCAAATAATACGCCACCAGCTGTACCACCGATGAATGCAACCAAACCTAAGCAGATGATAAGGAGTGTTTGCACGCTTAAGAAGTGTTCCGCACTCATTGTTAAACCAGTACCGGTTGCTAAGAAGATAGTAACGGTATTGATCAACGCATTTTGAGATGTATCGGACAAACGATCAGTTACGCCGGATTCACGGAACAAGTTACCTAACATCAACATACCTAAAAGGGATGTAATGGAAGGAAGCAATAAGGAAATGAAAAATTGTTGCAACGATTGGGAATACGATTTTTTCAAAACGTGTAACTTCGCGCAATTGTTCCATTACAATTTCACGTTCTTTTTGCGTAGTGAATAATTTCATTACAGGTGGTTGAATCAACGGTACCAAGGACATATAAGAATATGCGGCAACCGCGATAGCACCCAATAAATGAGGAGCTAGTTTAGTAGCTAAGTAGATAGATGTAGGACCGTCTGCACCACCGATAATACTCGATAGTCGCAGCTTTCTTGAGCTGTAAAGCTAAGCATCATTGCGCCACCCTAACGCAACGAATACGCCGATTTGTGCAAAGAAGACTCTAAAAGCAATGTTTTAGGGTTCGCAATGAGCGGACCAAAGTCAGTCATTGCACCTACACCTAGGAAAATTAAAGGTGGGAAGATTTCTTGGGAGATACCTGCACTAATAAGTGCCATAACGCCTTCTTCAAAACCGTTACGAGGAATGTTAGCAAGTACACAACCAAACGCAATCGGACCCAACAATAATGGTTCAAACTCTCTAGCAAATGCCAAATACAATAGGATCAAACCTACAAGAATCATAATAGCATTGCCTGTTGTAAATGCGAGGAACCCGCTATCAGTTATAACAGATTGAATCGCAACAGCAAAAGCCTCCATATGCGTTCCCCTTTCACAAATATAAAATTGTTATATGACGCGACGTACCCGCGCCATACTACAATACTTGGTATTAGCCAAGAACAACCATGTCATCGCCAGTGGATACAGTTTGGTTAGCAGATACGCGAACTTCGGAAACTACAGCATCATGTGGAGCTGCGATTTCGTTTTGCATTTTCATAGCTTCTAGAATCAACAAAGTTTCGCCTTTTTTAACTGCTTGGCCAGCAGATACTGCTACAGATAGGATTTTACCAGGCATTGGAGCTTTTTACAGTTTCAGCACCTGTTGAACTGAGCTGGCCGCAGCCTGGAGCTGGAGCTGGTGCAGGAGTCGCTTAGGAGCCGCCGCTGAGTCGCTTTTAGAGTCGCCGCAGGAGCTGCGCCTTTTACTTCATTAACTTCTACATCATATGCTGTGCCATTTACTGTAACATTGAATTTTTTCATCTTAAATTCCTCCAAAATGTGTATGTCTACACAATACTTACAAATTTTTATTTACACATATTAATCTGATAATCCTATCGATTACCGAATTGAATGATACTATTAACGAGTACCACGTACGCGACCTTCCATTTTCCAGTTGTAGCTTACAATTGGACGGATGTGCGCAATCTGATCAGCGGAATAACCCATTGCTGATAATGCACCAACGATAACCGCTACTACATCTTGAGATGGAGCTTTACCATTAGTTGCTGTAGCATTGTTCATTACAAATGCCTCCTAAAATAATATTAACCTCTACCGCTTAAACGACCTTCTAAGCGCCATTTAGCACTAGTTGCTGTAGGTCGAATAGATGCAATTTGTTCAGATGAGTACCCCATCGCCACAATGGCACCTACGATAGCTGCTACTACTTCATCCTTATTTTGAGCGGATGCACTTGGCGTTGCTACAGAAGCTGCTGCTGGAGCTGCTACAGTTGTACTTGCTTCAGGTGCTTTTTTTTTCTTAGTAGGATCAATCATATGCACGATTTGCATTAATACGCCTAAAAGAATTAGCACCACAAACACAACTGTCATATTAATAGCCATAATTAGCCAAGGATTGGTAGTAACTGCTTGTCCTTCCATAATCATTCCCCTTTCTAAAAAATTAGTAAAGAAAGGTATCTCCCAAATTCGATGATATGTTTACCGAATCGAATTATAATGGAATATTACCATGTTTCTTTGGAGCACGGTTTTCACGTTTGCTTGCAAGCATAGCCAACGCATTGATAACTGCTGGACGAGTTTGTTTTGGTTCGATTACAACATCTACGAAGCCACGTTCTGCAGCTTTGTAAGGAGTTGCGAACTCTTCTACGTATTTAGCTGTTTTAGCGTCTTTATCTTCATCTTTCTTGAAGATAATGTTAGCTGCACCAGCAGGACCCATTACAGCGATTTCGGATGTAGGCCAAGCGTATACTTGATCGGCGCCCAAATCTTGGGAACACATAGCAAGGTAGGAACCACCGTATGCTTTACGAGTGATAACAGTAATTTTTTTGGTACTGTTGCTTCAGAGTAAGCATACAACATTTTTAGCACCATGACGAATGATACCGCCCCATTCTTGATTTGTGCCAGGCAAGAAACCAGGAACGTCAACGAAGTTAACGATTGGAATATTGAAAGCATCACAGAAACGGATAAAACGGGAAGATTTGTCAGATGCGTTGATGTCCAAGCAACCAGCCATTACTTTAGGTTGGTTAGCAATGATACCAACAGATTGTCCATCAAAACGTGCGAAGCATGTAATGATGTTTGTAGCATAGAATGGTTGTACTTCATAGTATTCGCCATTATCTACAGTAGCTGCGATAACATCTTTCATGTCGTAAGGCATGTTGCTGTTATCAGGTAACAAGCTGTTTAAGCCTTCATCTTCACGAGTTGGGTCATCACCTGTATCTACCAATGGAGCATCTTCCATGTTGTTAGAAGGTAAGAAACCTAACAAGTAGCGGATTTGAGCGATGCAATCATCTTCATTTTTCAGTCGCAGTGAGCAACACCAGACACAGAGTTGTGAGCCATTGCGCCACCAAGATCTTCAGCTGTTACTTCTTCACCAGTTACAGATTTAATAACTGCAGGACCAGTGATGAACATTTGAGATGTGTTTTTAACCATGTAGATGAAGTCAGTCAATGCTGGAGAATATACAGCACCGCCTGCACATGGTCCCATGATTACGGAAATTTGTGGAATAACGCCAGATGCATTTGTATTTTCAAAGAAAATTTTACCGTAACCAGCAAGAGCATCTACAGCTTCTGAATACGAGCCCCGCCGGAATCATTGATACCAACGATAGGAGCACCCATTTTCATTGCTAAACGTTGTACTTTAACGATTTTAGCAAACTGTGCATTTCACCAAGAGAACCACCTTCTACAGTGAAGTCTTGTGCGAATGCATATACCAAACGACCATCGATAGTACCATAACCAGTTACTACACCTTCGCCTGGTAATTCTTTTTTGTCTTGACCGAAGTTAACACAACGATGTTTAACGAATTGATCAAGTTCAACAAAAAGAGTTGTCATCGAATAATTTAGCCAAACGTTCACGAGCAGTCATTTTTACCTTGAGAATGTTGTTTCTCAACGCGTTTTTTTCACCGCCACCAGCTTTTAACTTTTTGCTAGTTTTTTTCGTGCAACAACTCAATTTTTTTCTTGCACTGTTTGCATGTCAGCACCTCCATAAAAAAACTTGTTACAATAATATTTTTATTTCATTCGTTGACAAAGTTCAAGTAATACGCCACCTGTAGCTTTAGGATGAACGAATGCAATAGAGGAACCGCCAGCACCATAACGAGGTTTTTCGTCAATCATACGAATACCTTTCGCCATAAGATCAGCAATAGCATTTTCAATATTATCTACACGCAAAGCAACGTGTTGGATACCATCACGACCGCCATTTTTTTCGATGAATTTACCGATAGGGCCGTCTGGAGTAGTAGTTTCCAAGAATTCTAATTCAGCATCGCCGCATGGGAAGAAGGATACTTTTACTTTTTGTTCTTCTACTACTTCATCTTCAGGAAGATGTTGAATTCCCCAAAGCATTTTTTTGTAAAATTCTTTAGTTGTCGCTAAATCATTAACACCAATACCGATGCGATCCACTTGTAATACTTTTTAAAAGCCATTTCGATTGTCTCCCTTTATAAGGTTAAATCTCTAATGCTATGTAGTCGCCGTCTACTTTAGCATCGTTTGTCATTACGCCGTTAACAACTGTGTATGATCGCTTTCGCGTTCATTAACAGTCGCCACTTGGCTATTAAATTCGTCGCTTGTAATGATTTTTATCAGCTACATAACGACCAATTTGTTCATTAATCATTGCGATGATTTCATCGCGAGTACGTTCTGCCCGACGAGATTCCAATTCACCGGAATCTTCAAGATACTCAAAATGTTCATCTAAGGCTTCGATAAGTTCATCTACGCCTTGGTCTTTACTAGCAATTGTGCGCTTAATTGGTGGGCGCCATTTTACTTCACGAGAATCTAGGTCAAGCATCATTTCAATTTCAACATTCAAACGATCGCAACCATCTCGGTCAGCTTTATTGATAGCAAATACATCGCCGATTTCAAGAATACCCGCTTTAATAGCTTGGATATCATCACCGAGACCAGGAACAAGAACAACCAATGTAGTATCTGCATTTTTTTACGATATCTACTTCAGATTGACCTACGCCTACTGTTTCAATGATAATCAAATCCATGCCAAAGGCATCCATTAATTTTACAACGTCTGCAGTCTTTTTGGATAAACCACCTAGACTACCACGCGTCCCCATGCTTCGAATGAATACATTTTCATTTAATGTCAAATCATTCATTCTAATACGGTCCCCCAAGATAGCACCACCAGAGAATGGGCTAGTTAGGGTCGATGGCAACGATGCCGATTTTTTTATCTCGATCTAGATAATGTTTAACAACCTTATCTGTCAAAGTACTTTTTACCAGCACCAGGGGCACCAGTTATACCGAGAATACGTGCATTACCCTGTTTTTAGGGTAAATTGCCTTCATAATATCGATGGCATTTTTCATACTCGTTTTCTACAGCAGTGATGGACCGTGCTAAGGCTAGTCTTGAGCCTTCAAAGAGGCCTTTAACTAAATCCATTCGCCTCACCACCTATCTTAGAATATGGGAATAGAGGGAGCCAACCATTCCAGTTGAGCCCCTCTCTGCCCAGTTAATTATTTTTACGTTTTTCCTTGATGAAGTTAACGATATCACCAGTTGGAGTACCAGGTGTGAATACAGTCGCTACGCCAGCTTTTTTTCAAGCCAGGGATATCAGCGTCAGGAATAACGCCACCACCGATTACTAGAACATCCCCCATGCCTTTTTCTTTCAAAAGTTCAACAATTTTAGGGAACAATGTGTTGTGAGCACCGGAAAGAAGGGATAATGCAACCACATTAACGTCTTCAGAAAGTGTCGCTTCTACGATTTGTTCTGGAGTTTGACGAAGACCCTGTGTAGATTACTGAAAACCAGCATCGCGAAGTGCGCGTGTTACAACTTTTTGCACCACGGTCATGACCATCAAGACCTGGTTTTTGCTACGATTACTCTAATACGTTTTTTTCTGCCATGATAATTACCTCCGAAATTAGCCGATATTATAATGTGGAATGAGCTTGGTATTCACCGAATACTTCGCGCAATACATTACAAATTTCACCCAAAGTAGCATATGTTTTAACCGTCGCAAGAATTAATGGCATCAAGTTAACGTTTTTCGTCAGTCGCGCCAGCTTTCAAATCAGCTAAAGCTTTGTCAACTGTCGCCGATCGCGGTTAGCGCGAACTGCTTGAGTTTTCTTAGCTTGGTTTACACTCTACGGAAGCGTCTACGCGAAGCAAGTCTTTTGGAGCTTCTTCTTCAACTTGGAATTTGTTTACGCCAACGATTGTGCGCAAGCCAGATTCAACTTCCATTTGCCATTTGTAAGCGGATTCTGGATTTCTTTTTGATGTAGCCTTTTTTTCGATTGCTACTACAGCGCCGCCCATTTCATCAATTTTTCTTGATGTGCTCATAGCTTCGTCATAGATAGCGTTAGTCATAGCTTCTACATAGTAGGAACCGCCCAATGGGTCAACTACGTCTGCTAAACCAGATTCGTAAGCCACGATTTGTTGTGTACGAAGAGCTACTTGTACAGATGCTTCTGTAGGAAGAGCCAATGCTTCGTCACGGGAGTTTGTATGTAAGGATTGAGTACCGCCCATTACAGCAAACTGTAGTTTGAAGAGCAACACGAACGATGTTGTTATCAACTTGTTGTGCAGTCAACATGGAACCAGCTGTTTGAGTATGTACACGAAGCATCATGGATTTTGGTTTTTTAGCACCAAAACGTTCTTTCATGATAGTTGCCCATAAACGACGGGATGCGCGGAATTTAGCAACTTCTTCAAGTACATTGTTATGAGCATTCCAGAAGAAGGAAAGACGACCAGCGAATGTATCAACATCAAGACCAGCTTTCAAAGTCGCTTCTACGTATGCGATACCATCAGCAATTGTAAATGCGATTTCTTAGCCGCTGTGGAACCCTGCTTCACGGATATGGTAACCGGAAATGGAAATTGTATTCCATTTTGGAACGTATTGAGAGCAATATTCAAAGATATTAGCGATCAAACGCATGGATGGTTTTTGGAGGGAAAATGTAAGTACCACGAGTCGCGTATTCTTTCAAAAATATCATTTTGAATTGTACCTTTTCAATTCTGTGGAAGGTACGCCTTGTTTTTTTCAGCTACTGCGATATACATTGCCAACAAAACGGATGCTGGAGCGTTGATTGTCATAGAAGTGGATACTTTGCCAAGGTCGATGCCGTTGAACAAGATTTCCATATCTGCCAAGGAGTCAATCGCTACACCTACTTTACCAACTTCGCCTTCAGCCATAACGTCATCAGAGTCATAACCGATTTGTGTAGGTAAGTCGAATGCACAGGAAAGACCAGTTGCACCGGATTCGATAAGGTAACGGTAACGTTTGTTAGATTCTTCAGCTGTTGCGAAACCAGCATACATACGCATAGTCCAGAAACGACCACGGTACATTGTAGGTTGTACGCCACGAGTATATGGATATTCACCAGGCATACCCAAATCACGTTCATAATCAAAGCCTTCAATATCAACTGGTGTATACACGCGGTTGTATTTCAAGTTTTGACGTTCTGGAGTTTTTACACACTTTTCGTCACAAAGTTTATTGTACTCAGCAATTTGGGCTTTAAGGTTTTCGTAAGCCATGTTTTCATCATCCTCCTAAAAAAACAGGTTATTTTTTCATGCTTCCAGTTTCTGTGAAGCGTTTATGCCAAGAAAGAGCTTCGTCGAGCAACATTGGTGTATGGGCATTTTTTTAGTTGCAGCTGAGTGCTTTTTTTCGAGGTATTCAGTTAACATTGGTTTGTAGTCTGGGTGAGCACATTTTTTTCAATGATTAAACGAGCTCTTTCCACTGGGCTCAAAACCACGGCAGTCAGCAACACCTTGTTCTGTACAGAAAATCATAGTGTCATGTTCTGAAGCGATCCACATGAGATACATATGGAACGATAGAACTGATGTCGCCACCTTTTGCAACGGAATTAGTACAGAAAATAGTGAGATATGCACTACGTGCAAAGTCACCAGATCCGCCAATACCGTTCATCATTTTGCTACCCATAATATGAGTAGAGTTTACATTGCCAAAAAAATATCAAATTCGATAGCGGTATTCATGGCAATGACACCAATACGGCGAGCAATACCAGGGTTGTTAGAAATTTCTTGTGGACGAAGAATAATCTTTTTACGATATTCATCGATGTTATTATAGAAACGTTTCAACCCATCTGGAGAAGGACTTAATGCAGTACCGGAACATACAGTTACTTTACCTGCATCGATTAAGTCAAACATACCATCTTGGATTACTTCTGTATAAATGGACAAATCTTTGAATGGGCCTTGAGCCAATCCGCTGATTACTGCATTTGCTACAGAACCTACGCCAGATTGCAATGGAAGCAAGTTTTCAGGCAAACGACCTTCACCGATTTCTTGTTCAAAGAATTTGATAAGGTGTTGACTCATTGCTTTTTGCATCATCATCGATAGGTGCCAAAGGTCTTGTAGTATCAGGAACATCACAAGGAACTACTGCAATGATTTTGTCTGGGTCACAAGGAATTGCATCAGTACCAATACGATCACCAGCATGTTCCAATGGAATTGGTTTGCGATATGGTGCATCAAGTGGTTCGTAGATATCATGCATACCAACCAAAGATAATGGTTGAGATACGTTTACTTCTACGATAACTTTTTTAGCTTGGCTAACAAATGTTGGAGAGTTACCAACAGATGTTGTAGGTACTAAAGAGCCATCTTCATTGATTTGACATACTTCTACGATAGCTACGTCTAAATCACCAAAGAAACCATAGCGTACATTTTGCGCCATTGTACTTAAGTGCATATCAACGTATTTGATGTCGCCGCTATTTAAAGCTTTGCGTGTATCCCCATTTGTTTGATAAGGGAAACGACGGTTAATACCATGTGCACGTGTTAATGCACCGTCGGCTTCATCACCTACGGAAGCACCTGTCCATAAATCAATTTTTGAATGGTTCTTTTTTTCCATTCGTTCAGCCAAAGCCAATGGTACAGCTTTTTGCATAACCAGATGGAGTAAAGCCGGAAATACCAACTTTATCATTGTGGTTAATCATTTGAGCCGCTTTCATAAGCTGTGACAATTTTGCCTTGAGGGCCGAGATTTTTAACGCGATCTTTGATGTCTATCATCGTACCATCTCCTTAAAATCACCTTGTTAAACGACAGTTGATCAATCTCTTGGTCTAAACCGTTCCTTAAACCAACTTCATCGTATGCTTTTACAATCGCATTGTCAACTTATATGCATAAAATGTATTTTTTTATCACATATTTATGGTGCATTATGACTAAAAAGTCATAGATTTTTCCATTTTTTTGGATAAATTAAATTCACATCGTTATAACTCTCAGGAATTATAGATATATTTTTTTATAATTTCATATATAGTTAAAAGAGTGAATCGAAGATTCTCTATACAATATATAGATTCTCTTCAATTCACTCTTATTCTAATTCATATTATACATACCACAATAATTTCGATTTTTTTCGATGCATTTTAATTATGATTGATTTAGTCTGATTTTGTTGAACTTTCACAAAAGCACCTACCCACCCTAGCAATAACCAGAATGTAATCGTTACTTGGTGACTATATAATTCAAAATCGGATAAACCGCTCACAAGAACACCGACAGCTAAAGCACCGACACCGATGGAGGCAGCTTTGCGGAACACATCACCTTTTAGACGTATAGAGGTAACTACATGACCTAATAATACAGTTATAAAAGAGATGAGTCCTGGTATACCTATTTCAGCCAACATATTTAGGTATAAATTATGAGCGTGATACATCAATACATTAGGCCCTTGAATATAATAATTATATTCTGGATATACTAAGTAAAATGTATTCCACCCAATCCCCCATACAGGATTTTCACGAACAATGTACATCGTGCTATCCCATAAGGCCCATCGTAAATCGGCCGATGTGTCATGCCCCTGAAAAATGGACCAAAGGCGAGTAGCAATTTCCCCATCATAAAAATATAGGATGATGGGAATCGCTAACAGCGATAATAGTAAACGTCGTTCTACAAAAATTCCCCAGTAGATAATCATGGCACCAAAACTGATCCATATACCACGTGAATACGTTAATAGCATGGTAACAAAAAGTATTAACGCAACGGGAATCATCATGTAGATTTGTTTCTTATATTCCTCCGATAGAATTTTATCGGATAAACCCTTCCAATAAACCAATAAATAGCTAATACTAACGCTTAGAATCATCAACAAGTAAGCGCCCAACAGATTGGGATTCGTCAATGTTGACGACATGCGTCGCATTAATTTTGGAAATTGGATGGCATCAACCCATTCCTTAATATGATGATTAGGAATAAAAATATATTCATAAGCACCTATACAACAAACGAGAATCGCCGTTCCCAATATACATTGAAGAAAATAGCGCCACTGTTTTGGTGTACTAATATAGGTACGTACTAAATAATAGATGCCACCACCGGCCACAATCTGATAAAACCAACTTGTCAAAGCCCATTGCGCATTATCGGAAAGGGCTGCTGATACGCCAGCCCAAAGGACAAAAAACATAACCGTCCACGACAGCCAGCCCGTAGGTAAGCTAAGGCTACGACTTCGTATTAAATCGACAATGGCAAGCCCAACGGCTAGCCACAAGAGCACATCGCCTACCATCGGTTGTAGTGGCATGGCAATAGCCACGCCATAAATGAGTCGTTCAATATAAAACTTCAACTTTGTTTCCGTTGGAAATAATGAGTGTTCCATAATGATTACCTAGTGGCTCATACGGTTCTGTAACCAACCGCGAGCTTCGCCAAGAATATATAACGATCCACACACAACAATGATATCTCCATCTTGTGTCGATTGTAATGCTAAATCAAGAGCACTGCTCACAGAATCTTCTGTCTGTGCCACTACCCCTTTCACACATTGTCGAACGGTTTCTACCAATTTCTCTGGCACCTCTGTACGTGGTGTTGGTGCAGCCACTGCGATGACTGTATCTTTTGGTTTTACAACTTCGCGAATAATGCCCATTTCATCCTTATCTGACAAAATAGCCATCACCATTGTTTTTGGCGTATCTCCAAATAATTCATGGTAAGTCATGCCGAACGATTCTGCGCCGGCTGCATTGTGGGCACCATCAAATATAAATGTCCGATCCAAAGCTTTTTTAATTTCAAAACGACCAGCCCAAGTAGCACGGGCAAAGCCTTCGCGCATTGTTTCTTCGCTAATGGCATCATCATGTTCCATAACTAATCGTACAGCTTGTAATGCACAAGCCAAATTAACGGATTGATGAATGCCCGCCATCGTTGTAAATAACATAGCAGGTGGCGCACCAATAGCACTGACTGTAATCAATTGCCCACCAGGTACTACACTGCGGCTATCGATGCCAAACTTTTTGTTAAACACATATAACGGTGCATGTTTCTTCAGCTGTGTCTTCAATGACCTTTAACGGACCTCCTTGAGCCGCCGTTACAACAGGAACTCCTTCTTTTATAATGCCCGCCTTATGCTTGGCAATCTCTTCAACCGTATTGCCACAATACGCTTGGTGATCAAGGGTAACATTAGTAATAACGGAAACCACTGGTGTCACAACATTCGTTGAATCCAGTAATCCGCCCAAGCCAGCTTCTACAACAGCATAGTCTACACCTTGCTCTTTAAAGAATAGGAATGCTGCGGCCGTTAGAATTTCAAATTGTGTAGGTGGCTCTACCCCATCTGCAATAATCTTATCTACGCCTTGTCGAACACAATCGATCAAATTGCCAAACGCGTCTTTACTAATTTGAACATCATTGATTTCTATACGCTCCGTATAAGATTCAAGGTGAGGCGATGTAAATCGCCCCACCCGTAATCCACTGGTAAATAGAGCATACGAAATATAGGTTGTTACAGAACCTTTACCATTTGTTCCCGTAACATGAATGATTTTATAATCTCGTTCAGGATTCCCCAACGCTTGCAATAATGCACGAATACGCTCTAACCCCGGTTTTATGCCAAAGGATGAGGTATCTTCTAAATACGTTAAGGCTTCTTCGTATGTCATATAAACCTCCTATAAGGTTTTTAAGAATTCTTCACGTTCTAACAACGCTTGTTGTTTTTGTCTATATTCTTCTAGTTTTTCTTTCTCTTTTGCTACAACTGCTTCTGGTGCTTTTGCAAGGAAACCTTGATTGCTCAATTTACCTTCTAAGCGTGCAATTTCTTTTTGCATTTGACCTTTTTCTTTTTCGATACGTTCTTTTTCTTTATCTGCATCGATAAGGTCCTTCAAGAGAAGATATACTTCCATACCATTTACAACAGTTACAGTTGCATTTTCAGGTTTTGGATCATCCGCACCTAAGATAGTTACCTTTTCAGCCCATGCAAGTGTTACGAAGTAATCACTATGTTCTGCAACGGCTTCAGCGATAGACGCATCAGTCGGTGCTACGATAACTTCAGCTTTTTTGCCTAATGGTACATTCATTTCGGCGCGCATGTTACGAATACCTTTAATAGCATCCATCATGACTTCCATTTGACGTGCAGCCTCTGTAAGATTTGTGAAAGCTAATGCTTCTGGCCATTTAGCAATCACAATACTTTCACCTTCATGAGGCAAGTGTTGCCAAATATGTTCTGTAACGAATGGCATAAATGGATGCAACAATTCAAGCATATGACGCAAGATTGTTACAAGCAAATATTGTACAGTGCGACGATCGCGTTCATTAGCATCGCTATACAAACGAGGTTTTGCAAGTTCAATGTACCAGTCGCAATATGTATTCCAAATGAAATCATATACGGAGCTAGCCGCTTCACCTAATTCAAATTTATCAAGGTTAGCCGTAATGCTTGCTACGGTTTCATTGTATTTTTCGACGATCCATTTATCAGCCAATGTTAAATCAGCCTCAGTAGGAACGAAGCTTTCATCATAATTCGTCAAATTCATGAGAACGAATTTAGAAGCATTCCAAATTTTATTTGCAAAATTGCGGTTTGCTTCCACACGTTCCATGTAGAAACGCATATCATTGCCCGGTGTATTACCTGTTACAAGTGTAAAGCGCAATGCATCAGCACCATATTCGCCGATTACATCTAATGGATTAATACCATTACCTAAGGATTTACTCATCTTGAGGCCTTGGCTATCACGTACAAGACCATGAATAAATACATGTTTGAATGGAATTTCATGTTCAAACTCAAGAGCCATGAAAATCATACGAGCAACCCAGAAGAAGATAATATCATAACCAGTTACGAGTACACTTGTTGGATACCATTGTTTAAGCTCTGCTGTATCTTTTAGGCCAACCCATGGTAGCAAATGGCCATAAACCAGAACTAAACCATGTATCAAGCACATCTGGATCTTGTGTTACATGTCCATGACAATGAGGGCATTCTGTAATGTCTTCACGGCTAACAATCGTTTCACCACAGTCATCACAATACCACGCTGGAATACGATGACCCCACCATAATTGACGAGAAATCGTCCAGTCGCGGATGTTTTCGAGCCAATTTACATATGTTTTAGTAAAGCGTTCAGGAACGAATTGAACTTCACCATCTTTTACAACCTTCAATGCTGGCTCTGCAAGAGGTTTCATATCTACGAACCATTGTTTAGAAACCATTGGTTCAATAATCGTTTTTACAACGGGAACAATGGCCAACCGCATGGTCAGCGATCTTCGATTTTTTTCTAGCAATCCTAATTCATCAAGCTCAGCTACCACTTGTTTACGCGCTTCTTCGCGTGTCATGCCGTTAAATTTACCAGCACCTTCGTTCATTGTCGCATCATTATTCATAACAACGATGGATTCTAAGTTGTGACGTTGACCCATTTCAAAGTCGTTAGGGTCATGGGCTGGCGTAATTTTTACACAACCTGTACCAAAGCTTGCATCTACATAGTCATCAGCAATAACAGGAATTTCACGATTAACAAATGGCAAAATTAATGTTTTACCAATTAAATCTTTATAACGGTTGTCTTCAGGATTTACTGCTACCGCTACGTCGCCGAACATTGTTTCAGGACGTGTTGTCGCAACGATAACAAAGCGACCTTCTTCACCTTTTACAGGATATTTAATATGCCATAAATGACCGTGTTCATCTTCGTGATCTACCTCTACATCAGACAACGCTGTTGCACAACGAGGGCACCAGTTGATGATGCGTTCACCACGATAGATCAAACCTTTTTCATAAAGGCTTACAAATACTTCACGTACTGCATGATAGTATCCTTCATCCAATGTAAAACGTTCACGGCTCCAGTCACAGGATGCACCTAAGTCACGAATTTGTTTAACAATGGTATCGCCATATTCTTTTCTTCCATTTCCAAACGCGTTCTACGAATTTTTTTCACGACCCTAAATCATAGCGAGATTTGCCCTCTTCTTTAGCGAGCATTTCTTCTACCTTGATTTGTGTAGCAATACCAGCATGGTCTGTACCAGGCATCCATAACACATTGTAACCTTGCATACGTTTAAAACGAATCAAGATATCTTGTAATGTATTATCTAGTGCATGCCCCATATGCAACATACCTGTTACATTTGGAGGTGGCAATACAATGCTAAATGGTTCCTTGTCAGTGTTCACTTTCTTCGTGAAAGTAACCTTGGTTTTCCCAATAGGAATACCATTTACTTTCGATTTCACCAGGATTGTAGGTGGTTAAATTTTCGTAGGTTTTCATCGTTCCTCCTGAAAGTAAGTACTTATCGTTTCATCACTTTAGCTAACACAAAGAGGCTAGTTTCATATAATAATATCATCGGCAATGCAATCATGGTTTGTGAGAACATATCCGGTGTAGGTGAAATTACTGCACCTATAATAAAGGAAAGCAAAATAAATATTTTGCGTTTCTTCTTTAAGAATTGGGATGTAATTAAATTAAAATATCCCATAATGATAATGACCAATGGCAGTTCGAATATAAAGCCGAACGGTAGTACAAAGGCCAATACAAAGTCCATATATTGACCAATGGAAAACATCGGTTGCAATTCATCGGTGGCAAAGCCCATAAAGAACTTAACCGCAGCAGGCAACACTAAGATATAGGAAAAGAAAATACCTGTTACAAACAACAAAAAGGCTACTGGTAAAATCCAGTTTGATAGATGTTTCTCGCGAACTGTCAATGCTGGTTTCACAAAGAGCCATATTTGATGCAGTATGATAGGCGATGCCAAAATTATGCCGCCTACGATGGATACCTTCATATATGTAAAGAAGGCTTCTGTAGGACGCATGTAATATAACTTGATTCTGCAGGGGCTAATAAAATATCTAATAATACGTCTACATAATAATAGGCAATGCCCGTTCCTATGATAATAGCAACAACCATAATTATAATACGTCTACGAAGTTCTGATAGATGACCTACCAACGATAAATTGGCTGCTTCGTCCATCATCTTTTGTTCCATCTCCGTATATAACGGCTCTGGAGCCTCCTTTCTGTTCAGTATTTACCACGGCATATTGCTCTTTGTTCTGCTTTTTTTGTGCTTGTTCCCGACGCTTTTGTCGAACTACGCTATCAAATGAAGGTTTCTTTTATGGGATATTCGAAATCTTTTAGGTTCGAAGGCCTCCATATTATACCTTTCTATCTGCTAAGTTTTGAACAGCTAATACTAAAAACTCTTTGCCATCAAAATCACGTATAGATTGTAATGCAGATAACGCATCATCACAATATTGTTGTGCGACCCGTAATGTATTATCTATACCACCCTGAGCGATAACATAATCGATAATCTCTTGTTCATTACCGCCATGATTAAGGTTCTTAATATCTTGCAACAACTGATTCTGATTGCTTTCATTAACGATACTAAGCAATGGATAGGTTAACAAGCCCTCTCGAAGGTCATTCCCCACAGGTTTGCCTGTCGTGTCTGAGGTTTCGCGATAATCCATAATATCATCGGTAATCTGGAACGCCATCCCCAACGCATGACCATATCGTTTTAGGTACATAATTTCATCACTAGACCAGCCACCTAACAGACCCCCTAGTTCCATGCAGCCCTCCATAAAGTCGGCTGTTTTCTTTTGCGTCTTTGTCATATATCGATCTATGCCTTGGTCAATGCGATACACATCTTCCATTTGCATAAATTCACCTTCCACAAGACAGGTGATGATATGAGAAAAGATCTTTAAATATTCCATATGTGGCATTTCGGATACGATACGGAATGCCTTCGCAAATAAATAGTCACCACTTAAAATGGCAACCTTATTGCCTTTGTGCTTATGAATTGTCTCTTCACCGCGACGTATTTCCGCTTGATCTAAGACATCATCATGAATCAACGTCGCTAGGTGTAACATTTCTACAGCTTCTGCGATCTTAATACGTTCCGCCTCTACCGATGTACCCGCATTGGCAATAAGCAAGCATAATTGCGCGCGCAAACGTTTACCGCCGGCCTCGGATAAAGGTCTAATCAGTGTATTAAATCTTCAGACCCTGTGTTAAAGGATGACGCAAGAGCACGTTCAACACCCTCTAAATCAAGAGCGATGCGTTCCATCATCTCTAACTGGTTTGAATTACTCATGCTTCCTCCCCTACTAGTACTTGATTAATTCGTTGCTGCAATAACTCACGTCCCGTATGTTTCAATGAGCTATACATAATCGGTGGAGAATCAGTTGGATACATGGCTTTAACTTTTGCTAAATTTACGGATTTTTCTTTAGTATTGAGCTTATCTACCTTTGTCACCACGATTTGAAGAGGCACACCGGCCTCAACGAGCCAATCAAACGCCACGTTGTCGATAGGCATCTCTGGGTGACGCCCATCGATAAGCAAGCATAATAACATTAATCGTTCAGAATGCAATATATAATCAGATATAAATGATGACCACATATTGCGATTATCTTTATTAGTTTTTGCAAAACCATATCCAGGCAAATCAACTAAGAACCAGTGATACCGACGTTCTTCAGTTTCACTAATATCCTCTTTTGATTCAATATCAAAATAGTTTATCGTCTTTGTTTTCCCTGGCTGTCCACTCACAAGAGCAAGGCCACGATAATTACATAAGGAATTAATCAATGAGGATTTGCCCACATTAGAGCGTCCTAAAAAGGCTACTTCTACCGTATCCCCTTCAGGATATTGATCTGCTTTTACACAGGATGTATTATATTTTGCTGCTATAATGCGAGGCCCCTTAATTTCTTTTCTTGTATATTGTGGTTTTGGCCCCATATGTTTTGTGGATTTTTTCTTCTTTTGCATTATACAAGTGCCTTTGCTAAAACTTCATCCATTGTCTTAACAGGTGTGATGATAAGACCTTCTTTTACACTATCTGGTAATTCAGGAATATCCTTTTCATTACCTTTTGGAATTAAAACCTCTTTCACACCGTATAACAATGCTGCCAACAATTTCTCTTTAAGACCGCCAATTGGTAATACGCGGCCACGCAATGTGATTTCACCAGTCATAGCGAGATCAGCGCGCACCTTACGTCCCGTCAAGGCAGATACCATTGCTAATGTCATCGTAATCCCTGCAGAAGGACCATCCTTTGGTGTTGCCCCTTCTGGAAGATGAACGTGAATGTCTAACTTTTTATAGAATTCTTCATCGATTTTCAAGGATTTTGCATTATGACGAATATAGCTCATAGCAAAGATGGCCGGATTCTTGCATTACTTTTACCAAGGCTACTGGTTAGTGCTAATTTGCCAGTCCCCTGCCATTGTTGTCGCTTCACAAGGTAATACTACACCACCCACAGAGGTCCAAGCAAGTCCGTTAACATAGCCCACTTGAGGTTTCTTTTTCACGCTCGATCGATAAAGATAGGCGCGCCTAAGTATTCGTGTAAATTTTGACGGAAACCTTCGGAGTTTCAATATCTTGTTCTACCACTTGGTAAGCCATTTTTTTCGGCATACTTTAGCGATAGTTTTTTTCTAAGGTACGAACGCCAGCTTCACGAGTATATTCGGATACAATTTTCTTTAACACTGCATCAGATAGTTTAATCTTATTATCTTTTAAACCGTTCTTTTTCGATTTGTTTAGGTGCTAAATAGCGCTTAGCGATTTCTAATTTTTTTCATCTTCCATGTAGCTTGAAAGCTCAATAATTTCCATACGGTCTAATAATGGGCCTGGAATATTAGAGGCCACATTCGCCGTAGTAATCCAGAATACATCGGAGAAATCAAATGGAATTTCAATAAAATGATCGCTAAATGTACTATTTTGTTCCGGATCCAACACTTCTAATAATGCAGAAGATCATCACCTTTATAATCGGATGCCAATTTATCGATTTCATCAAGCAAGAATACAGGATTACGTGTACCCTGCATTTTTAATGCCCTGAATCATACGACCTGGCAATGCGCCAATGTATGTACGACGATGGCCACGAATTTCAGCTTCATCGCGAACACCACCTAAGGATGCGCGTACGAATTTACGATTCATCGCTTTAGCAATAGATGAAGCTAACGATGTTTTTACCAACACCAGGAGGTCCTACTAAGCAAAGGATGGAACCGCTATTTTTTTACCCTGTCAATTTGCGAACTGCCAAGAATTCTAAGATACGTTTCTTAACCTTTTCTAAGCTCATAAACGATCAGCCTCTAAAAATATCTTTTTGCTTCATTGATATCTAGACGATCATCGGTAACATCGTTCCATGGTAAACTTAGCACCCAGTCGAGATAATTTCTAAGAATGGTCGCTTCTGGCATCATTTGTGGCATGCGACTATAGCGAGAAATTTCTTTATCGATACGATTGTGAACCTCTTCGCTCAAATTAAGAGCTTTTTAATTGTTCTCTTAATTCATCTGCTTCTTCCTCAGGGTCGCCTTTATCACCCAATTCATCATGAATGACGCGAATTTTTTTCACGCAAGAAATATTCTTTTTTGTGTTTTTTTCCATAGCTTGACGAACTTGATTGTTGATGGAATTTTTTCCAAATCAGAAATTTGTAATTCCATATTAAGAATGCCTCACAATCATGTTCAAACGTCTTGCAACAGATAATTCTTCTAGTAACTCTTGTCGTTTTTGCATTATTAACAGGCAAAGATAAATGCTACTCGATCGGCTAGTTCACAAGGGTCACGCAATTCCATAACGCGTGTAACGCCTTCTTCTGTAATCGTTTTAGCTTCATCAGCCCATTCATTAAATTTTGACTGTACTAAACGACGATACGCCTCAAGTTCTACATCATCTTCGAAAATAGATGCAATACGTTCATAGTCCCCCACATAATACGGGATCCATGCTCGTAATGTTCATGACACGAATACGAGTAATACCTTCAACGAGAACACGAACAATACCACCTGGTAAGCGCAACATTTGTTTAATTTTTACAAGTGTGCCCATTTGGGCTAAATCATGAACAGTAGGTGCATCTACAGTATCATCTTTTTGAGATACTACTGCCATAATGCGTATCTTCGTTCATTGCGACTTTTCTACCGCTTTGATGGATTTGTCTCGACCGATATCGAGGTGAATCACGATATTCGGATATACAACCATCCCTCTTAGGGGAACGGTAGGAATACCTACTTCGAGTAAATTCATATGTCCTCCAAGGATTTATATTATGAAAGAAACTCATTCCTACACAGAAATGAGTTTCTTCGAATTACGATTTCAGCTGGATGTCTTTGTCTGCCTCATTTTTGAGTATAGGTTCACCTGTGCCCTTTACGGCTTCTCTGGTAACTATGCATTTTGCCACATCATCCATAGATGGAACTTCATACATAACATACTTCATTACCTTCTCAATAATGGCACGCAAACCACGAGCACCAGTTTTACGCTGTAATGCTTCATCAGCGATTTCTTCTAATGCATCATCTTCAAATGTCAATTCCACTCCGTCGAGGGATAGAATCTTTTCATATTGTTTCGTCAATGCATTTTTCGGTTTTGTAAGGATTTGGACTAATGCATCCCGATCTAATAAGTCCAATGTTACCATCACTGGTAAACGACCAATAAATTCAGGAATCAAGCCGAATTTTAATAAATCTTCCGGTACAACCTCTTTAAGAATCGCAGATACATCGCGTTCTTCAGCACGTTGTACATCAGCACCAAAACCTAGGGTTTTCTTAGCGGTACGTTTGGTAATTACCTTATCCATACCATCGAATGCACCACCACAAATAAAGAGAATATTCGTAGTATCAATTTGTAACATCTCTTGATTTGGATGCTTACGGCCACCTTGAGGTGGTACAGAAGCAACGGTACCTTCTAAGATTTTTAAAAGTGCTTGTTGCACACCTTCCCCTGACACGTCACGTGTAATGGAAGGATTTTCAGACTTACGGGCAATCTTATCGATTTCATCGATGTAAATAATACCGCGTTCAGCCCGTTCAATATCATAATCGGCGGCTTGAATGAGTTTTAATAGAATATTTTCTACATCTTCCCCTACATAACCAGCCCTCGGTTAAGCTTTGTTGCATCTGCACTGCAATGGAACCTCTAACATTTTTTTGCCAATGTTTGAGCCAATAATGTTTTTACCACTACCTGTAGGTCCAATAAATAGAACATTGGACTTTTTGTAGTTCTACATCATCTACCATATTATCTGTTTGTAGACGTTTGTAGTGATTATATACTGCCACCGCAAGGGAAATCTTTTAGCATCATCTTGACCAATGACATATCGATCAAGATGAGCTTTTAATTTCTTTTTGGCGTTGGCAATTCTTTTAATTTAAAGTCTTCTGTACCGATGTCACCAAGTTCATCTTCAATGATGCGTTCACAAACTTCTACGCATTCATCACAGATGTACACATTAGGACCGGCCACTAGTTTTCTTACTTCATCACTTGTGCGTCCGCAAAAAGCTACAACGCATAGTATCTTTTATCTTTTGCCAATGAGCGCCTCCATTACTTGCTTTTCTAGAGTATCGCGAGTTAACACCTCGTCAATCAAACCGTATTCAACGGCATCTTGGGCACTCATGAAGTTATCACGATCAGTATCACGTGCTACCACTTCAATATCTTGTCCACTGCGAGCTGCTAGGATACCATTTAACTCTTCACGCATACGAAGAATTTCACGGGCATGGATTTCGATTTCAGATGCTTGACCTTGTACACCACCCAATGGTTGGTGAATCATAACGCGCGCATGAGGCAATGCAAAGCGTTTTCCCTTTGCACCGGCTGTCAATAATACAGCCCCCATACTTGGCAAAAGAGAGCCTACGCAAATGGTAGACACATCTGGTTTAATATATTGCATCGTGTCATAGATAGCCATACCAGCAGTTACAACACCACCTGGGCTATTAATATATAGATGAATATCTTTATCTGGATCCTCTGCTTCTAGGAAAAGCATTTGGGCAATCACCGCATTTGCAACATTATCATCAATAGGTCCACCTAAAAAGATAATGCGATCCTTTAATAAGCGAGAGTAATATCATACGAACGTTCACCACGTTCGCCTTGTTCAACTACGATTGGTACATACATATAATCACCTTTTTCATGTACCTAGTGAGCAAGCATTATTCTGTCGCTTCTGCACCTTTTGCATTATCGATGATGAATCGAGTCGCTTTTTATGAGCTACAGAGCCTGCTAACATAGCTACACGACCTTCTTTTTGCAATAATATCCCAAACTTCTTTAGGATCTGCTCCAAAGTTTTTGAGCCATAATGAAGATTTCGCGATTCATATCATCTGGAGTTACTTCGATACCTTCAGCAGTTGCAATAGCGTCCAATACTAAATCAGCGCGTACATTTTTCAGTCATGGAATCTTTTGTATTCAGTGCGTAAATCTTCGATAGTTTTATTGAGAATTTCAAGTAGTCATCAAGTTTCAAGCCACGGCCTTCCATGTTCATAGCCAATTCTTGAATCATTTGTTCTACGCGATCATCGATCATCACTTCTGGAATATCTACAGTTGCATTTTTTTAACAGTCGCTGGATCAAATCAGCATTGTAAGTGTCGATGGCACGACGGGATGCTTCTTCTTCCATTTTTAGCGCGAAGATCGTTTTTTTCAATTCTTCAATTGTTTCGTAAGAGCTTGCTTCTTTTGCGAATTCATCGTTCAATTCAGGCAATTCTTTACGTTTAATATCATGGATATGAGTTTTGAATTCTGCTTCTTTACCAGCTAATTCAGCTACGAAGTAGTCTTCTGGGAATGTTACTTTTACAGTTACATCATCACCAGCTTTTGCGCCGATCAATTGATCTTCGAAACCTGGGATGAAGCTACCGGAACCAATTTGTAATGGGTAGGATTTACCTTCGCCACCATCAAATGGTTTACCATCAACAGAACCAGCGAAATCGATTACTGCGAAGTCGTCTTTTTGAATTGTAGCGCCTTCTTCAGCAACAACCATTTTAGCTTGTTGTTCACGAATATTGTTCAATTGTTCTTCGATTTGTTCATCAGTTACAGTAGCGTCTTGTTTTGTAGCTTCTAAGCCTTTGTAATCGCCAAGTTTAACTTCTGGACGTTTTGTTACAGTTACTTTGAAGATTAAATCTTTACCTTCTTCGAATTGTACGCGTTCTGTTTCTGGATCAGATACAGGAACGATATCGTTTTCACGAAGAGCAGCACTATAGTTTTGGCTAGCCAATACGTCAAATGCTTCTTCCAAGATAGCTTCTTTACCAAAGTTCATTTCCAATACACGACGAGGTGCGTGGCCTTTACGGAAGCCAGGAATGTTTACTTGGTTTGCAATGCGTTTTACCGCTTGTTTGATACCTTTGTCTACTTCTGCTGCAGGTACTTCGATAGTTAAAGTTACTACGTGTTGATCAACAGGATTTACAGTTGCTTTCATTAAAATATGTCCTCCTTGAAGGGCAAACGCCCAAATTTCTGTAGTATATTATGCACTCCTTATAATATCATAAATGAAAATTCAATGCAATTCTTAGCATTATAAGGAAACAGCCACTCATAGGGAGTGGCTGTTTAGTATTGCATATATGTAAATAATTAGTTATCTTTTGCAATCAATTTAATGATATCACGACGAGATAAAATGCCAATCAAACGGTACTCTTTATCTACAACAGGGACGTTTTTCAAATGTTGATCAAGCATAACGGATACAATTTCTTCTACATCTTTATCTGGTGTTGTAGTAATAACATCGCTAGTCATCAATTCATATACGTGGGATGCTAACAATTTTTTGAATTGTGCATTATATTCACCAATACCATTGTAATAGATACTAGCGCCCAAAACATTTACATAATGAGGTACATGAGGGCGAACCTTTTTGTATAACAAGTCACCTTCTGAAATAATACCTAACAATTTATTTTCTTCATCCACTACAGAAACAGCTGTTAAATTATATTTAACTAATAAGTCTGCTACATCAGAAATAGGAGCATCTTTACCAACTGTAACAGGATATTTATTCATTACGTCTTGGATTTTCATAGGGAATTCCTCCTTCATATAACTTTACTCTTTATTATACTATTCGACCTTAGAGTTGAAAACTCCTTTTTCATAAATTGTATATAAATAATATTTAGTTAAGTATATCACCAGTGGTATGGTTCATTGCGATTTATCTTAGCACTGCGGTAAATCTGTTCTACTAACAACAATCGAACCATTTGATGAGTAAAGGTCATAGGGCTAAAGGATAACTTAAATTTTACAGAACGGCGCAATTCATCACTAACGCCAAAGGTACCGCCTATGATAAAGACCATATCACTGATGCCGTCCACCTCTAATTTAGATACCATAGAGGCCAAATTTTCAGAAGATATCGTTTTACCATATACATCTAGCAATACGGTGTATGCCGATTTAGGGACGGCCTTAACAACCGCTGTCCCTCTTCTACGACTACTTGTTTACGGTCCGCATCACTGGGCTTATCCCCTATTTTACTTTCATTCAATTCAGTAATTGTAACGCCTCCATAGGGGCGCATACGTTTTACAAATTCGGCCACACCTTCACGAAGGTAAGCCTCTTTTAATTTACCAATACAGATTACATGAAACTTCATACAAGATGTACCTCTAATTTTTATGAACAGACTGCATGGATACTATTTCGTTAGGTTGGCCATGCTGTAATTTCATTTCCGGTCCTATTTTAACGCCCCCATCGACGAGCATTTGACCAATCGTCTGCGTTACGAGGACAGGGTTATTATTATTTTCAGAGCGATGTGCCAAAATGACCTGCATAAAATCAGGTCGTTTCATCATGAGTAAGGCCTGTGCCGCCATTTCATTGCTCAAATGGCCTTCATCACTGGCTACGCGTTGCTTTAAAAACGGTTGATACGGTCCAAAACGCAACATCTGAGGATCATAGTTAGCCTCCAAGACTAGCAATGTGCTGCCATCTAATCGGTGCAATATATCGTCCGTAATCACACCTGTATCGGTGACAACCGTAGCCTTGTCCTTGCCAGAATATACATTGATGCCTATAGGATCTGCCGCATCATGACTAACACTAAAGGGTTCCACCGTAAGATTTCCAAGCTCCAAACTCCCCTTTGTCAATTCCACCAGTTGATGTTTTGGAACGATTAACTTATCTTGGATTTCACGCCACGTGCCTTGCTTAGTATATACAGGAATATCAAAACGCTTTAATAGTTGTTGTAGCCCCGCAATATGGTCGGTATGTTCGTGGCTAATAAATATTCCCTCAACCTGGCTCATATCGATATGTAATTCTTTCAGCCCATTAACGATGCGCCGGCAACTAATACCCACATCATGTAATATTACAGAATTTCCTTTTTTTATAACTGTACAATTACCCTTGCTACCACTGGCAAGAACATGGACCTCTAAAGGTGAGGTTTCACTCATTAAACTACTCCATATAATTAATTATTTCTATTGGTGAAAGTCTTTCAATCACCGTACGATTGCGTTAGTGAAAGTCCAACTTTCACAACTATTATTGTTTCAATTGTGACAGTTCTTCTAATCGATTAACAAAATACGCCATATTCGACTCAAGATCTGGTCCACGACGGAACATATCGCCTCCAACGAGGAACATCGTATCATTTCCGTACAACTCGACTAATTCTGTAAGGCGCGCATCAGTCACGCCACCACCAGGAGCCGGACAGCCTGCTTTCACCAATCCCTACAGGATGTTTAATATACGCACAATACGCTTACATTGCTCTTGGGTAAAGGTAAAGCGCCCTCCATAGGATACAAAAACCATCATATCAGCGCCAAATAATCGAGGCAAGAATCCCAACTGTAAATAGTCGGCAATACCGGATACACCAGGGCTCACAAAACCACCAGAATAGGCAGGGTGGTGAATAATCGGCAAGCGCAATTTTTCATCGGTAGCTAATTTATGTAACCAACCAGAGCCAACTAAACCTGTGGCTACCATAAGCGCCGTAGCACCCGCCTCTTTAGCGAAATAAGCGCGTTCTAATACATCTGTGCCATCACCAGACACATTAGTCGCATATAATGCGTGTTTTTCCATGCGCTTCATTCATCTCACGCACCGCAAAGCAAAGACATCGTCTTACACGATCCTTAAAACTGCGAAAAAGGATTGGTCTCGTAATGCCACGATCATCCTTGATAACATCGACGCCACCACGCGTATACGCCGCATCACATGCGAGCTAGTTCTTCATTAGGTATTCCCATAGGTTTAATTACAGCCTGAATCATCGGTCTTGTAGTCGTTTCAACCAATCTACGAATACCATGCAATCCAAATCGTGGGCCGTTGAATACGTCAAATAATGTAGGACATAGTTCTATGTCTACCACCCAAATATGAGGTTGTAACGATGAGTTACCAAATACAACATTTAAAAATTGCGTTGCTTCTAATGCGGTAGTATCTACATGATATGAAATGCGAGCTAGATAGTACCGAGAAGCATCAATCACTACATTAGGCATCACTCCCACAGTTGCATATGCGGAATCTGGCGCCATCGGTTCGAGAGATTCCAATCGACCGGTAATTGTATTTTTAATATATGAATCAGTTACAAATTCATAAGGAAATTCAATCGTTTGTTCTACTTGAACAGCCCAAGCAATAGACTTTGCGTCTTCATATGTGTCGGCTTCAATTCGGTAGGTAACTATAAATCGCTCGTCCTTCATAATGCGTCTCCTTTGCAATAACATTATTTAATTATATACCAAAGCAGTACACCTTTCCATAAATAGATATAAAGACTATAGCGATGTCACATCCATCGCTATAGTCTTTATATAATATGAAGTTGTTATGCGTTAGCTAAAGTTTTTACCCAATTCTTGGCATTGTGCATTGCCGTCATCATCTGGTTCACCCAAGATTGCTACACCGTCAGCTACTAATTCGCCGCCAGCATCTTTAATGCGAGTGCCCCAGTCTTCTAAACCAAGTGCCCCCCCCAACCATAGGAGCCAAAGATTGCTACTTTTTTTACCACTCAATTTACCTTCTAATTCGGTGTAGAATGGTTCGAATTCACCTTCTTCTAATTGTTCAGCACCCATGTCAGCGCAACCAAGAGCTAATTTATCGTAAGTCGCGCTTCATCAACAGATACTTCAGAAACGGATTTTTACTTCACGTCTTGACCTGTAGCTTTGATACCTTCAGCTACTTCATAAGCTCATTCTTTCTGTATTGCCTGTACCGGACCAAAAAAATTACACCAATCATCTTGTACCTCCTAGGCCGTTCTTGTGACCAATGAACTAAATGTTTTTTTCCCAACATCAATTGAGTTTGACAAAAATTCACGACATGCTTTGTAACATAGGAAAGAGCGTTGTGCATCTACTACATCGTGGTAAACCTTCCATTCACCACACATAGAATATCCATTACCGCGACGAGAAATAAAATACTTCACATCCATTAATGGATATCCAAGGAACACACCAATTTCATGAGGGAAATCAACGCTTGATTCCATACGATATCGCAAATGTTCAAGCATCTCCATAATGCTCATACTATCTTGATAACCGTAGGCTTTCAAAAATGTCATCACCGCAGGTTGCCGTACATAGTCTCGTAATTGTGTTTCACGGAACACCAATAGTAGTCTACGTGCTTTACAGCGACATAATTCAAAGAAGAATAAACCCTTTTCATTAAACTCTTTATTATATTCAGTCAAAACGAATTGGATTTGTTCATTCATGTCCCGTGGAATAGAAACCAAATTCGAGACCTTAATGCCTCGAATTGCCGGTGCACAATGAAATCCAATGATATTGTCAATTGAATCCATCATAGTCGTACCTGCCTGTTGCATATCTATATAGAATCCGCCTCATTACTTGAGATTGATTACTATATACACATAGTACTCTCGATGAGAAATATTGTCAAGATAATTGATAATTTATTTCAATAATTATTTATTATTTACCCGTTAGCAAGTTGCTCACGCGAGGAAATACCTTAGCATCACTCTCTTCATCTATAGCGATAAATCGTACACCAGGTCCCTCGTATTTACTTTCAGAAACAGCAATATGAAGAATCTCATTATAAGAATTATTATTATCTTTACTTGTATATTTTAGTACACCTACATATGTTTTATTATGCTTAGCCAAAGGTGTCACCACTTGGTATTGGCTCTAGCTCAGCAGCTTTTACCTCCATTGATAGACGCCACCAAATTACCGACATCATTGGCATCAGTGCTCACATGCTTGGTGTTAACAAGATTATGTTTACCACCTACGACCACATTCGCAAATACAGCGTAATTCATTTCATTTTCTCGTTTTACGTTAAGCGTATATACCTCGGCACGGCTGGCACCAGCTTGCATAAGAGCCGTTTTTACATCGGTTTTACCTGCGCCGGCGAACAAAGCCTTTGGCGCATTGGCATAAATCGTAACACCTTCGTTAAGTTTCATACCATTATACGTTCCATATGCAACGGCATATTTACTAGCATTAATATTAGCCGCATCAACAAGTACAGGCGTGCTCATCGCTACAACACCAGCGAGAGCTAAAGCTATCATTGATTTCATAGTTTTCTCCTAAACAAAACCGCCCCTTAAAGGGGCGGTATAATCACAACTATTTCTTTTGTTGTTTTGCCCATGTATCACGTAAACCTACGATGCGGTTTACCACAATATGATCGGCAGTGCTATCCTTATCAGTTACGAAATAACCTTGGCGCAAGAATTGGAATCTATCGCCAGGAACAGTATTAGCAAGGCTTGCTTCACCTTTACTGTGCATAACCTGTAACGATTCATGATTAAAATCAGCTAAGAAGTCTTTACCATCGGATTCTTCTTTAAGCAAGTAGTCATATAAACGAGTTTCAATATCTACAGCCGTAGAAGCTTCAACCCAATGCAATGTACCCTTTACCTTACGTGTGCAACCACTACCGCTCTTCGTTTCAGGGTCATAGGTACAATGGATTTCGGTAATGGTACCGTTTTCATCCTTTACAACAGATTGGCAAGTAATGAAATAAGCGCCTTTTAAGCGTACTTCTTTTCCCGGAGCCAAGCGGAAGAATTTCTTAACCGGTTCTTCCATAAAGTCGGCACGTTCAATATAAATTTCGCGACCAAACATAACTTCACGACTACCGAGTTCTTCATTTTCTGGATTATTTTCAACCACACAAGGTTCAGTTTGACCTTCTGGATAATTATCGATAATAACCTTAACAGGGTCGATGACAACCATTGGACGTGGAGCTTTTAATTTCAAATCTTCACGAATACAGAATTCGAGCAATGCAATATCTACGGTGCTATCCGCCTTAGCTACGCCAATGCGGTCGCAGAAATCACGGATGGCTTCTGGTGTATAGCCACGACGGCGCAAGCCAGAAATGGTAGGCATACGAGGATCATCCCAACCGGATACGAGGCCAGCCTCTACAAGAGCACGTAATTTGCGTTTAGACATAACCATTTTTGTTACATTTAAACGAGCGAACTCGATTTGGCGAGGTTTTTCAGTGTCTTCCCAATCTTCGAGAACCCAATTATACAATGGACGATGCACTTCAAATTCCAATGTACATACGGAATGGGTAATGTGTTCAATAGCATCCTCGATAGGATGTGCAAAGTCGTACATTGATAAATGCTCCATTCGTATCCTGTACGGTGATGCGTCGCATTTACAATACGATACAATATATGATCGCGCATGACGATATTAGGATCCGCCATATCAATTTTTAGCGCGTAATACCTTTTTCGCCATCCTTGTATTTCCCCTCTTTCATTTCTTCAAAGAGTTTTAAATTTTCTTCTACAGAGCGATCGCGATATGGACTATTCGTACCTGGTGTCGAGAAATCGCCACGCGTTTGACGGATTTCTTCTGCTGTTTGATCATCTACGTAAGCCTTACCCAAGGTGATAAGCTTTTTAGCATAATCATACATTTTGCCAAAGTAATCAGATGCATACCGTACGTCGCCATCCCAATGGAATCCAAGCCATTCCACGTCTTCCTTAATGGAATTTACATATTCCACATCTTCCTTTTCTGGATTTGTGTCATCAAAGCGCAAATTGGTTAAGCCCCTGTATTCTTCGCCTAAGCCAAAGTTAAGGCAAATGGACTTAGCATGGCCGATATGTAAATACCCATTTGGTTCTGGTGGGAATCGCGTATGTACACGGCCACCGTATACGCCCTCTTCATTATCTTTATTTATTTCAGCTTCGATAAAGTTAATGGATACAACTTCTTCAGGAGCTACAGTTTGTTCAGTATCTTTATGTTCCAACGTTACAACCTCCATACGATAAATATTCTTTTATTTTTACCATATTTTTATATAGGACCGCACATTTTTATAATTCACCCTTCATTAACACATGTTTGTAGAGGTTTTTTATGAACACCAGCAATGATATTATTCGCTGTCAACATGGACATATCATATCGCGTCCGATCTGTATACGAACCAATATGAGGAACAATTAGACAGTTATCAATGGACAATAATGGATGATCTGCTGGTAGTGGTTCTGGATCAGTTACATCAAGTGCAGCATAATCGATTTCACCAGTTTTAAGGGCATCGATGAGTGTATCTGTATCAACGATGGCACCGCGACCTACATTGACGAACAATGCGGTCTTTTTCATTTTCTTAAAAAACTCGGCATCGCACATATGATACGTTTCATCCGTAAGTGGCGCCATGATACATACCACATCACTCGTAGCAAGTAACTCATCTAATTCCATATATGTTGTTCTATACAATGTATCATCATTACGTTGATGTCGATTATGATATACAACGGTCATACCAAAGGCGCGAGCACGTCGAGAAATGGAAACGCCAATAGCACCCATACCAATGATACCCAATGTGCGACGACTCAAGTCAAAACCTTTAATGTTAGAAGGTCTTTGAGCCCAACATCCCTCTTTTACAAAGGCTGCATTTTCAATAATGCGCCGACTCGCCGTAGCAATCAATGTAAAAGCCAATTCTGCCACTGTTTCGTTAAGTACGCCCGGTGTATTACCGTAAGGGATACCTGCCGCCGTAAGTTCATCAATCTTTACATTGTCATAGCCTACTGAGGCTTGTGCAATGACCTTTAAATTAGGCGCATCTTTCACAAGGTCCGCATCAACCGATATGGAATTAATAGACCACAAACCATCAGCATCGCGTAACCATTCTTTTAAAACCTCTCTAGGCATTTTAGTTTTTTCTGTCCACTGACGTACGTCCACATGTTCTTGTAAATAGGCAATAGCATCACGTCGCACTAAGCCAGGTACCACTACTAATGGTTTACGTTCCATAATCATTTCATCCCTTCTCTATATATTCTTAAATGCTGTAACAACATATCATTTACAACGAAAACTATATGTATCTATATTGTATCCTATAATTGGAAATTTACCAAAAATCATAAACGGATAAAAAAAGAGTTCTAAAAGTGTAGTGCTTCTAGAACTCTTTATTCGTGATTCGATTATTTCAAATCAGATGTACAGTTAGGACATTTAACTGCATCAATATTGATTTCTGTTTTACAGAATGGACATTCTTTTGTTGTTGCTGGTCCTTCTTCAGCTTCTTTCTTAGCACTTTTCATTAGCTTCGTCAATGCGCGAATCATTAAGAATACAACGAATGCTAAGATTAAGAATTGAATGAGGTCAGTAATGAATGTACCGTAAGGCAATACAGCACCAGCAGAGCGAGCTGTTGCAATATCAGCACCATTTACAAATGCCTCTTTAGACGCTTCACTTAATGGCAAATATAGATTGCTAAAATCAATACCACCAGTGAACACACTGATTAATGGCATGAACAAATTGCTAACTACAGAATTCACTAATGCTGTGAAAGCTGCACCAATAATCATACCTACAGCGAGGTCCATCATGTTCCCTTTAAAAAGCGAACTCTTTAAACTCTTTAATAAATTCCTTCATGTTTAACTCCTACTCACACTTAAAAACGTTCGGAAAAATTAACCTCATTAATCATAAAAAGAATACTGCATCTATGTCAACATTTTTTTCGATATAGTTTATTGAAAGTTTTTAATATACTTATCATCCTATTTTTCATAATAGATGATTCTAGAGATAAAACTTTAGCCCGTTCAATAACCGCAATAAAGGCTGGTGGAATCATACGATCCGGTATATAGTAGGCAATTCTACGCCCCTACAATCACACCTTTATTGCTATAAAAACCAAGAGAAATAGTACGCCAATAATGTATCTATATCCTTTGCCTTGATATTTTTTTCAAACATCGTTGTACCACTTGACGATCATCAAGCCCCTAACTTAGCAAAAACCGCGACGGGCCATATCCTTTGTTACCATACCACGCCCAGTATCAATAAGATCTTGAATAATGGCATCCAATATATCCCGATGATGATGTCGAATCAAATGGGATACTACATCCATTTCAAAACAGATTTCATTTGTATAAAAGACATTAACATGAGACTTGCTATGCTTATCCATTACATCTCGGTCATAGAGTGCTACCGTCGGAATGGCAAAGCTTTTTAAATAATTTATGAAGTTTACTAATAGAAGATTCTCCACGTGCATTAATAAGACATATACCAAAATAATCAAAATCTACATTTAATTTTTTTGCCATACCTGCAAAACTACCATACTCAGTTTCCCCTTCCACCAAGATGATACACCGTGCATAGAGGGCTTCCTTCGCTTCAGGAAAATGCATGATCAAATGCTTTTCTACTTCGCGAGCAAATTTAAATGTCACCCCGCAAGCAGCGCGAACGAGACCCGTTTCATCACGATACATGCGTATAATATGACGATAATCGTCTACCAATGCATCGGTACTATGAGTTACCACAAATAATTGCCCCAATAGACCATCAATTTGAAATAACTGTTTAATTAATGCTAAAAATTCAGCATTTTCATTGGTCGCAATTTGACGATAATAGTTTAATACGGCTCGTTGCAAATAAGGACTCAAATGTAATTCCGGCTCATCTACGCTGACAAAGACAGGTAAAAATCGACGGCCTTCACTGTCATACACGAGCAATGATTCTAAATTGGAGGATGCACTGTGCACCTTCATGTAAATTTGAGCCAAAATCTTTAGTGCTACCGCCATGATAAGCCGTACATTATCTATGGAATACTTACGAATTAAGTTTGCCTCTGTAGAGGATGTTAACAGTTCTACAAGACGCTGAATATTAAGAACACATTCGGGATCAAGCCCCATTCTTACATTGATAAAGCTATCTAATGCGATGGCATCATCTGATATCAATCCAGTCTTAGGCAGATAGGTAACAAGCTGTTTCCCCAGTTCCATATACACCGATGTAGGAATAGAATAAAGTTCCGCCTCCGATGTATCGCGATGACACATATAGATTGTATGGCGCAACATAGACAATGGTACCGGTGTCAATTTCTCTCCATCCACCTTATAGAGTCGTGGATATACCTCTTGAACCACTTGTTCAAGGCGTAGATACATACCATCTTCTGGACCAAGCATATCCTGAAATGATGTAGTGAGCTCAGAAAAAGACATTTTACACTCAATGCGTATCGGTCTATGTACATCAGCAAAGTCACTTTCTTGAAAACCTCGGGCATTCATCATTTGCTCTAAGAGGTCAAGAAAATTGGATTTCCCCACTGCATTTTCGCCTACGAAGTAATTAATATCATTGTGAAAGTGTAGTTCAATATCTACGAGATTACGGTAATTCTCAATTTTAATCCACTCCATAAACATAGCCATCACACTCCTACAATATACAAAAAGATGCAACCATACAATGATATCCCTAATTGATGGTCGCATCTTGATTATGCACCAATACTACTTATATAGTATTCGACATTTATTTTGTTTTTTCCTCTATGACCTTGCCTTCACGTATAGGACCATTTTGCTCTTTTAAGCGTGCCAACATAACGGACGCCACAAACATGGCGATACCAGCGCCTACCGTTTCGATGGATAAGCTTTCACCAAAGAATAAAAAACCATAGAAGGAGCTAATAAAGACGCCTACATATTGCAAGAATTGTGCTACTACAGCATTCGTTGTAACAAAAGCGCCCGTTAAGAAGAATTGCGCCACTACGGTTATACCGCCAATAGCAGTAATGATTAGCCATTCTTGACCTTGAGGCATGACAAATCCATCTGTCGTCACAAGGCCCGCAATCATTCCTGTAATTAAGAAATAAGCCATGATCTCAAATTACTATGTTGTCCATGCTTACTAATGGAGCGAATTGTTGTATACGCAGCGGCAGATAACGCTGCACCTAAGATGGCAACTAAGGCATACCAGGTAAATCCGCCATAACTAAATGGATTAACCATAACCATTACAGCTATGAAGATTAAGATAAGCCATTTACCAGCGCCCTTCGGAACGCGTTCCTTAAGGAAAAAGGCGCTAAAGATAAACACGAAAATTCCCGATGTTTGAAATAATATGGTAGCATCAGACATCTTCATATGTACCAAGGCTATAAAGTTACACACCATGCCAAAACCGCCATAGAGGCCTCGCATAATAAGCAGTCCTCGGTCCTCCGTGGAAAATCGGATGCCCTTCATATACATAACGACAAGGACAGCAACGGTGCCAAATAAGCCGCGAAAGAAAGCAATCTCTCCAGATGGAATATTGGATCCCAGCATCTTAACAAATAAATTCATGGTACTCAGCAATAGTGCCGAAAGGAGTGCATAAATTAAACCTTTTTTTGCCATATATCCCCCTATCTCATCAATACAATATATCGATAACCATTACAATAAGAAACCGCCCCTCCAAGGAGAGGCGGCATAGTATTATTTAGAGAATGTATCGACAAAATCTAGAATTTCTTGTTTCATATTTTCTTTGTCGATGGCTTTTGTAAAGCGTAATGATTTAGCCTTTAACGCAGCCAATTGTTTAGGGAATGCTACACCGGTTACAGCTGAGATGTTATCCAAGCTTTCATAAGGCGTAGAACCAACTTTAATATCAAGGGCCTCACAAATAGGTGTTGGGAATTTGAATGGATGTGCAGTAGATGCGATGATTGTATGACGAGCACCATCTTCTGGATGAGCTTCTAATTCTTTCATATACGCACCCATCGCAACAGCTGTATGAGGATCCATTAAATAGCCATAGGAGTTATACACTTGCTCAATAACGGCCTTTGTTTCTTCGTCATTGACATAGGCACCGCTGAAATTAGCTTGTACACGTTTAAATTCTTCTTCATTAACAGATAATTTACCTGTGGATTTCAAATCTTTCATCCATTGAGCTGTTCTTTCACTATCCTCGCCGGAGATATAGTACAAGAAACGTTCAAAATTAGAGGACTCAAGGATATCCATAGATGGAGAAATCGTCGTATAGAATGGACGATTCATATCATATGTACCAGTGTTAAAGAAATCAGTAAGCACGTTATTTTGATTGGATGCACAGATCAATTTACCGATAGGAATACCCATCTTTTTAGCATAGTAAGCAGCCAAGATGTTACCAAAATTACCTGTTGGAACCACTACGTTAAACGCCTCATCTTCATGGATAGCACCTTGTGCAACAAGCTCAGCATAAGCATTTACATAGTATACTACTTGCGGTGCTAAACGACCGATATTGATGGAGTTCGCACTGGAGAACATAACGCCTTTTTCGGCTACTTCTTTTGCTGTATCAGCATCGACAAATAAGCGTTTCAAAAATTGTTGAGCGTCATCAAAGTTACCATGAATAGCAGTTACATTAACATTAGCGCCTTCTTGCTTTTGCATTTGTTCCGCTTGCATAGGGCTAACGCCATCAGTTGGATAGAATACTTGAATATGTGTACCAGGTACATCTTTAAACCCTTCAAGGGCAGCCTTACCTGTATCACCAGATGTAGCCGTCAAGATAAGAACCTCTTTATCTTCGCCTTCTGCTTCTTTCGCTGCTACCAATAAATATGGAAATAGTGAAAGCGCCATATCTTTAAATGCTTGTGTACGGCCGTGGAACAGTTCTAACACAGATAGTTTTTCAAGCAAAGAATGTAGAGGTGCAATATCACGAGTGCTAAAGTTTGCATCGCTGTAAGCGGAGTTAATCATTTCCTTGAGATGTGCTTCGGAGAAGCAAGGGAATAATTTTGCTAATACAACAGCAGCTACCTCTTGGTAAGATTTATCTTTGATGTCGTTATAGCTCAAGCAATTCGTTGGAAATAAAGCCGGTACGTATAAACCGCCATCTTCCGCCAAACCATGTAATAATGCATATGTTTCATTTACGGCAACAGTGCCACGTGTACTTGTATAATTCATGGGCAACCTCTACAAACTAAAATTCTACAGAATCAATAATATTCTTTAATTATAGATAAAAAGCGCCCCCAAAGGGGCGCTTTCTATAGATTTTATTGCATATTATTTTATCATTGCATATATCGTAAATTATAACGATTATAATTCGCCTTCTGCAATAGCATCCAATGTATCAAGGGATGGAATAAAGAATAGCATACCGGTAATAGGTTTAGAATAATCTAGCAATTTATCGTTTTGAGTAAACATGTTTGTAAGCATTGTTTTCGTTACATCCCAATAACGAGCATAGCCGATGAAATATGTGCCACGCACACCTTGACCAGGTTGTGCAAATGGTACATTCATACGAACGATTTTATGTTCTTCATCGTCACGATTATCTTGAGCTACTACATTGTGAGCTGCTGGATCTTTTTCATCGTCTTCCAATTCAATATCGCTGAATTTACGACGGCCAATGAATTTTTCTTGCATTTCTGTAGGAAGTGCACGCCACGCATCAAGATCGTGTTCATATTTTTGTGCAAAAGCATAAGAACCATTCGTGAATTCAGGGTCTTCATCACCGATAACGCCCCATTCTACCGCTTCTTGGCCTACAGGATTTTCCGTACCATCAACGAAATCGATGATAGCACGGCCTTGTTCATAATGGAATCCATGAGTTTCATCAACTACGGATGTAACAGGACGTAAGAATTCCATGATTTGGTCCACTACTGTATATGTAACAGATTCATCATTGGAACGTACATGCAAGAACAAGTCAGCCGCTACAGCTGGCACATCTTGTTTGTCCCCTTTAATACCTTGAAAGTCTTCTAACTCTTTTGGTACAGGTGCATTAGGGAATAAATAGTCCCATGCTTTACGGCTAAAGCCAAACGCAATACCCAAGCCTTCACCATTAGCACGAATACTAACAGAACGTTTAATGGCTTGAATACGATCTGCCATGTCTTGAATTACTTCTAATTCTGCATCGCGATCTTTACGATTTAATAATAATGTTGTGAAATTGACACTTTGGCCAGCATCTTTATATACATCTTGTGTTCTGGATACATCTACTGCCATTTGGGACCTCCTAATGAGAAATACTACTATATTCCAATCATAAGTGATTAATAACTTATTGTCTATGTGATATTTATCGGAATAAATTTATAAAGGCTTTATTTCTTTACCATATAAGCGTTCCATACCTTGACGGGTTACAAGCCAATTTCTTCCGGACTTTCTAGCTTCATCTTCAGTGAACTGATTATTTGCATATCGCTTTAAACAACATTGTTTTATTGAATCAGCCGGTACATTCCATCTCTCTCCCGCCTCTTGTGTGGTCATTACATCTTCTAGTTTCATTTAAATCCCCCTAATAATCAACTTTTAATCGATGTCAAAATGGTGTCAAAAGTTAACCTGATAAAATAATGTCAAAATAATAAGAAAAACCCGCACCGTAGTGCGGGTTTATTTTGGTGGACCACCAGGGGTTCGAACCCTGGACACCCTGATTAAGAGTCAGGTGCTCTGCCAGCTGAGCTAGTGGTCCATGACATGAATTATTATATGCTTATTTTATAGGAATGTAAAGAATATTTATTACATTCCCATAAAATATATCAATTTGATTTATACCATCTCTATAGGTATAGGATATTAGAATTCTAACATCCAATTCTTTATCGTTTCACAAGCCTCGGTAGGAATGATATCCGTAGTCCCCACACATTCCTCGCCATGGTAAATTTGAATAACGCTATGGGTACGACTTACTTCTTTCACAATGATGTCTGTTACATCAGCCTTAGGCACGCTAAATTGTAATCCATAACGTCCTATATAGGTAAATATAAGCTTTTGTGTATCATATTCCATGTGGACTTGCAGCATTTTACCACCAGGCCAACAGGATTCGACAAACTCTTTATTTCTCGGTTTCAGAAAATCAAAGAATCCCATACTATCCTCCGATGCGCCACATAGGGCGTTCTGGTTGATCCATCGTAACACCATCATGACGTTCTTGTTTACGTTGTAGAGCCCATTCAATATGACTGGCGAGTTCAGTCTCACTTAAGCCTCGACGTACAAGAGACACTAAATCGGCCTCATCATCACGCAAAAGGCAGAGTCGCATTTGACCATCCGAAGTAAGACGAACGCGATTGCATGTATCACAATAACTATGAGACATGGAGAAGATAAAACCAATCTCCTTACCACTCGGTAAATTGTAATACGTGGCAGGTCCAAAACCGTACACACCGTGATTTTCAGTGAGGATACCACCGCTGACGCGTTCTAATTGAGCCTTCCATTCATCGAAGGTCGGCCCATGAAACGCATCGCCCTGAAATGGCATATATTCAATAAAGCGCCAAATCACCGGCCAAGTTTCCACATATGTTAGTAAAGCACGAACTTCATCATCAGTCCAATGTCGGGATAATACAGTGTTAATTTTAACAGAAGTAAAGCCCGCATCAATAGCACTTTGAATACCACTTAGAACGGAGTCGAGTTGGTCAGCTTTGCCCACACATAGAGCAAAAGCGTCGCTATCAAGGGAATCAAGGCTAATATTGACTCTGTTCAAACCGAGTTCTTTCAATTTCTCGGCCCGCTGCGCCAATAGACTGCCATTGGTTGTCATAGAAATATCTTCAAACCATCCGGTCTGCTTGATACGTGCTAATAACTCTTCAATATGAGGATATAGTAACGGCTCACCACCGGTGAGGCGTACAGCTTTCACCCCTACTTGGTGAAACGCACCTAAAATAGTCATCCATTCATCCACAGATAGTAGTTGATGTTGGCTTTGTGGTGTAATCTCTGCTGGTCTGCAATAAGGGCAGCAAAAATTGCACGCATCTGTCAACGACAGACGTACATATTCAATTGTTCGGCCCCATGCATCCTTCATAGCACACCTCTTTACATCCTTATTTAATAATGGATACGTCATCACCTACGTTAATTGTACCATTTTTTAGAACTTTACCAAAAATTCCTTGCGTAGGCATAATACAAGATCCAACTTGTTTCATAATTTCACAACCATGATGACATTCTTTACCAATTTGTGTGACCTCTAATAACACCTCAGGACCTAGTTGTAATTTCGTACCGACCGGTAAATCATACAAAACAATGCCTTCGACGGTGATATTTTCAGCAAAATCACCAGGTTTTACATCGGCCCCTTTTTCACGCATATGCTCAATGCTCTTAATGCCGAGTAAACTAATTTGGCGATGCCAATTACCTGCGTGTGCATCGCCTTCCATGCCGTGATCTACGATGAGATTGGCAGATTCAATATTATGTTTCTTTTGCCCTTTTTTCTCGCTAATCGAGATGGCAATAATCTTACCTTCAGCCATAAACTCCTTCCCTTCTTATGGGAACAAATTATCTAAATTTATCAATTTATTATACCATAGTATATAGGTGTAACCCCTGTGAGTTTAGTCACTATTTGGAGATTATTACTTTTCAAAAAAAGAACCCTACCCACTACGAGTAGAGTTCTTAGTATTAATAATGGTGAAAGCCGATTAACGACGACCCATTTCTTTTGAATTCATCGCCCTTGTTCACGCCATTGAGCAATAGGTTAAGGAGGATAGCCATGATACTACCGAATGTAATACCAGATTTTAATAAAAATTTGAGCCCATGCTGGGAAATGCGCATAGAATGTTGGTGCAGCTGATAGGAATCATGGAAACACCGATACTAATCGCCACAAGCATCAAGTTTTGATTACCCTCAAAAATTAACTTTACCAAGAGAACGGATACCGCTAGCAATAATCATACCAAACATGGCAATACCAGCACCACCGAGCACTGCATTTGGAATGCTTGCTACAACAGCCGCCAATTTAGGGAATAAGCCTAATAGAATTAAGATTACACCAGATGCAGCTACTACAAAACGACTTTTAACGCGTGTTACAGCGATAAGACCAACGTTTTTGAGCAAATGCTGTATATGGGAAACTGTTAAGAATACCACCAATAACAGTGGAAAGACCATCGGCACGGATAATGGATGCCAATTCCTTACGATCGATTTTTTTATCTACGATTTCACCGATTGCGATACTATCACCAGTTGTTTCAACCATAACAACGAGCATAACAACTACCATGGAAATAACAGAGGCCCAATCAAATGTTGGTAATCCAAAGTATAATGGTTCAATAACAGCCAGCCAATGAGCTTTGCCAACCTCAGCAAAATTGGCTACACCCATGGCAAAGGCAATAGCCGTACCACCAATAAGACCAATTAAAACAGAAAGATTACCAAGAAAACCTTTGGCAAATTTATAAGTAAAGATAACGATTAAGAATGTAAGGAATCCGAGACCGATATTGGTAAGACTACCAAACTGCGGATTGCCTACACCGCCCCCCATCCAGTTTACAGCTACAGGCATGAGGTTAATACCAATGATTGTAATAATGGTGCCTGTTACAACAGGTGGGAAAAGTCGAATCAAACGACTAAAAAATGGTGCTACTAAGAATGTAAAAATACCGGCTATGATGATGGCACCGTAAATGGCGGTCATACCATGTTGGGCCCCGATCATGGCCATAGGTCCAACAGAGGCAAAGGTTACACCTTGAATCATCGGGATACGACCACCAATATTGCCAAACCCTAATGTTTGAATAAGTGTGGCAATACCGCAAGTAAATAAGTCCGCTGTAATAAGTCGAATTAAGTCCTCTACAGGCAAATGCATAGCTTGCGCAATAATGATTGGTACCGCTACAGCACCGGCATACATTGCTAATACGTGTTGTAAACCATAGGCAAACAGCTTAGGTATTGGCAACATAGAGTCAACAGTATTGTTTTGTTCTGACATAATGGTCTCCTGTTTTCTAAACTACAAACATTACACTTATATTCTACGTTATTATTCGGATTTTAACAATAGAAAAAGAAAAACCTTAGAAATTTTATTTTCTAAGGCTTTCTATTTTATTTTTTTCCGAACATTCTTAGTGTAAAAGTATGTTATCGTCCATTTATTTGTACAAGGCTAAAACGGATGCTTCCTTTTCGTCTAGTTCAGATTCTATTTGATTCATTTGCGCTTTCAAATCAGCTACATAGCTTTCATCCTTAATGCCAGATATATTGATACGCACATTTAAAAAGGCTGCCTTTACCGCAGCTCTTGCATTAATAGCTGCAATAATACCATCGGTAATGAGATTTTGGTTGCCCTTCGTAGCCGCAACATAGGCAAGATCAAATATTTCATAACTAATCATGCCTATTTCTAAAGGTACATTAGCCGCATCCTTATAAGCCTGTTGAATCGCAGCAGTACGCGCTAATTTTTCTTCATCCGTATTTTTTGGCAATGCCAAGGCATCCATAAACAAATTAAATACATTAGCATCTGCTTGTGCTAGTGAAAGCGCTTTCTCTCGAATAAACTCTGCTTTTTGTTGTAAAAGATGCATCTCCTCTTGCACATCTTCGTACCCTTTTTTATCAAAGGTTAAATTCGCTACCATTTCAGCTAACGCTGCACCTGTGGCGGCCGTCAATGCTGCAATAGCACCGCCACCTGGAGTTGGCTCCTTTGAAGCGGTTGCCGCTACAAAATCTTTTACAGAACTCGTCAATAAATCCATATATACTCCTCAATAACAAAAGGGGCCATCGCCCCCTCTGTATACTATGTCAATAAAAATACTATGTCGATTACAATACCATATTATTAGAATAAGCCTTTAATAGTGCCGTCCGCATCAATATCCATGTTAAGTGCAGCAGGACGTTTAGGTAAACCTGGCATAACCATAACATCACCTGTGCGGCATACGAGGAATCCTGCACCATTAGCAACGCGAATATCCGTTACATTGATTGTAAAACCTGTTGGTGCCCCTAATAGAGCTGGGTTATCGGACAAGGAATATTGCGTTTTGCCATACAAACAGGTAGATTATCAAGGCCCCATTCTTTTAATTGAGCGATTTGTTTTTTTGCCTTTGCCCCAAATGTAACGCCATCACCACCGTAAATAGTGCGAACGATTTTACCAATTTTATCTTCAATACTATCTGTTAATTCATATACGAATTTAGGTGTTGGTTCGCTGCCTTCCACGAGTTCCACAACACGTTTAGCCATATCGATACCGCCTTCGCCACCTTTTTCCCAACATTCATTGAGCTCTACAGGCACGCCATAGTCATTGCACAAACGAGTTAACTCCGCAATTTCTGCATCCGTATCGGTAACGAATTTATTGATGGCAACCATAACAGGTACACCGAAGAAGCGCATATTTTCAATAGCTTTACGCAAATTGCTGAAGCCCTTTGTTACAGCCTCTACGTTTTCTGTATTTAATTCTTGTTTTGACACGCCACCATGCATTTTAAGAGCGCGCAATGTAGCGACGATGACAACAGCATTTGGGAAGATATCGCCATAACGGCATTTAATGTCGAGGAACTTTTCTGCCCCTAGATCAGCGCCGAATCCAGCTTCTGTCACCACGATATCACCAAGTTTCATGCCGAGTTTTGTAGCCACCACGGAGTTACAACCATGTGCAATATTGGCAAATGGACCGCCATGAACAATGGCAGGCGTATGTTCCAATGTTTGTACAAGATTTGGTTTAATAGCATCTTTCATAAGAAGTGCCATCGCACCTTCACATCCGAGTTGATGTACATACACCGGTTCACCTTTAAGATTTGGGCCGATGACGATGCGACCAAAACGCGCTTTTAAATCTTCTAAATCCTTAGCTAAACATAAAACAGCCATGATTTCAGAGGCAACGGTAATCATAAAATGATCTTCCCGAGGGAAACCACATACCTTGCCCCCCAGTGCGACAGTTACATTGCGCAATGCACGATCATTCATATCGAGAACACGTGTCCAAGAAATTTGACGCAAATCGATTTGGAGCTCATTACCTTGGTGGATGTGATTATCAATCATAGCGGACAACAAATTATTTGCCGCTGTAATGGCGTGCATATCACCGGTAAAATGAAGATTAATATCATCCATTGGTACCACTTGGGCATAACCGCCGCCAGCAGCGCCACCCTTGATACCGAACACAGGTCCCAATGATGGCTCGCGAAGTGCGGCGATAGCCTTCTTACCAATTTTATTTAATGCTTGCACCAAACCGATGGTAGTTGTAGATTTCCCTTCCCCTGCTGGCGTTGGTGTAATAGCCGTAACGAGAACTAATTTCCCGTCTTTTTTATTTTCTAAACGCTTAATGGCATCAAAAGAAATTTTTGCCTTATAATGACCATATTGCTCTATATCATCAGGTGTAAGACCACATTTATCAGCAATAACCTGAATTTTTTCCATCTTATTTTGTTGAGCTATTTCAATATCGGTAAGCATAATTCCTCCTCATATCCACCTGTTTTGTCTACTGTGAATGTATATTTGTACACTCGTTACTTTTCTATTATATGTGAAAGTATGGATTATGTCTAATCATTTCTTACTTATATGTATATTGCTTTTTCTAATCAATAGGCTAAGGCACACATAGTCTAAGGAGTTCAACAAAATAAAACCGCCACCAACGGTGACGGTTTAATATCACTTACTATATAAAATTACTTTGTACATATTAGAACGGGAATAGGATTGGCAATAATACTAATGCAACAATACTAGACACGACAATAAGTGGTAAACCAGCTTTCACATAGTCCATGAAGCTATAACCAGCTATATTATATACCATAGTATTCGCAGGCATACCAATTGGTGTAGCATATGCTAAGGAGCTAGCGATTACGATAGCTGCAAGCACCGCTTTTGGATCGAATCCCAATTGAGATGCTAAGCTAAGACCGATTGGTACCAATAATGCACAGGTAGCAGTATTAGACATGAAGTTCGTCATGAACACACCAAGTACAAAGATTACTACTAGAACAACAATTGGAGATGGACTAGCACCAAGGCTGTTTACGATAAGATCTGCAATTACAGAACCAGTACCTGTTTTAACCATTGCGTCCCCAAGGGCCATAGAGCCAGCGAAGAGCATGATTGTTTTCATATCTATAGATTTAACAGCTGCACTTTCACTAATAACATTAGTAGCAACTAATACAAGCGCACCTATCCAGGCACTTACATAAAGTTTTACACCTAATTGTTTTTCAAAGATCATAGCACCAACTGTCAAAATTAATACAATTGCAGCAGTCCATTTTTTCCAAGATGGTACATGACTATAATCATCATTACCTTCAAAGGCACCATCTGGTTGATGACTTGGAGCATCTGGTAAGAAACGTTTACCAATTGTAGCATAGAAAATAGTACCAACAATTAGAATTGGCAAACCTACTAGACCATAATCAAAGAACCCAAAAGAGCCTAGGCCCGCTTGTTGTAAGCCCGCTTGCGCAATCATATTGCCAGGAGCGCCGATAAGTGAAATATTACCACCCATAGTCATGCAGCAAATACAAGAGGCATCAATAATTTAGTTTGTTTAAAACCACTTTTTTTACAAATACCAATAATTACAGGAATCAGTACAGCAGCTGTACCAGTATTAGATAAGAAGCCAGATAAAATACCTGTAATCATCATAACAGCAACGAGCAAAGACGTTTCAGTTTGGCAAACTTGTGAACTACATTACCTACCCCCACTGCTACACCAGTTGCAAAGAAGGCTTCACCAATAACAAACATGCCCATAAATAGTAAGACATTTGGATCTACAAAACCAGCGAATGCTTCTTTAGCAGATAAGACTCCACTTAAGTGCAAACCTACTGCTACAACCATAGCAGTAATAGATAATGGGATTTTCTCCCATGCAAACATGACGATGGCAAATACCAAGAAGCCTAGAGTTATCATTACACTCGTATCCATACATACCTCCCAATACGTGTAATATCCCTAAAAAAGGTACAAAAAAGGAGGATTGTACAAAATCCGTATAATCCCCCTATTAAATTGAAGATCACAATTCGATTATTTAATGAAGCTTACGTGTTTATAAATCTCTTCTAACACTTCATCTTTTTTCGCATTGTATTCTACTTTTTTATTTTCAAAGTAGTTATTACCTTCCGCATCGATGGATACGATGAGCGGACCAAATTCTTTTACACGGCAAGTCCACAAGGTTTCAGGCATACCGAGTTCACGCCAGTTCGCAGATTCGATTTCTTCTACTTCTGTAGCAGCAAGTACGGCATTACCTGCTGGGAATACACAGTGAAGAGCTCCAAAATCTTTACATGCACGAGTTGTTTCAGGACCCATGCCACCTTTACCAACGATAAGGCGTACACCAGTTTGTTTTACAAATTCGTACTCGAATTTTTCCATACGCATAGATGTAGTAGGACCTACGGAAATCATTTCAAATTTATCGTCACCATGATCGCGTACGATTGGACCTGCATGTAGGATAGCACCGTTGCGAACATCTACTGGTAACTCCCGTCCATATTCGACGAGACGACGATGAGCAACATCACGGCATGTTGTGATATGACCATTTAAGTAAATAATATCCCCTGCTTTAATTCCTTTAAGATCAGATGCTTGAATTGGTGTAGTCAAAATATGTTTAGCCATTAGAATGTCACTCCTTTGTGAGATAAAATTTCGTACTTACCGTCTTTATCAAATACTACATGACCGCGACGATGGTTCCAACAACCAACGTTTACAGCTACGGAAATTACAGATGGATGACGAGAACCATGTTCGATATTTACGCCCATTACGGATTTGTCACCACCCATACCTTGAGGTCCAAGGTGCAATGCATTAATACCGTCTTCAAGTAATTGTTCCATGTACGCTGCTTTTTCATTATCTGCTTTGGAGGATACAGGGCGCATCAACGCTTTTTTAGACATAGTAGCTGCTGTATCGATAGATGTAGCAATACCTACACCAACCAATAATGGAGGACATGCATTCAAACCATAACTTGTCATCAAGTCCAATACGAATTTAGCTACCCCTTCATAACCTTCGCCTGGCATCAATGTTTTACTGATCCTGGCAAGGAGCAACCGCCACCGGCCATATATGGGAAAATTTCTACATCATCACGATCAGGTACGATATCCCATGTAATGTAAGGTGCCGTGCGACCAATATTTTTACCAGTATTGAATTCATCAAATGTTTCTACACAGTTATGACGAAGTGGCGCATCTTGCGTAGCTTGATATGTGGCATTGCGCAAGATTTCTTCAAGTTCACCAATTAATGGATAATTAGAACCAACCTTCACCCAGAATTGCAATACTCCTGTATCTTGGCAAGAAGGACGATTCAATTCATACGCAAGGTCCATATTTTTATGCATCGTTTCATAAATTGTTTTAGCTAATGGATTCTTTTCATCGGCTGCCAATTCTTTAATTTTAGCTTCCACATCATCAGGTAATTTCTTTGCCATATAAGCAATGAACTTAGCAATGACATTCGTCATCTCTTGTACTTGTTGTTCTTTCGTACTCATCGTAAACCTCCAACAGGACTTCATTATTTAAAACTTAGCATTTATTTTGTATCGGAACCTTAGCTCCTTTCGATGATTTCATTGTACTCTTTTTTTAGGATATAACTATCCAATTTACAAGTTCATTTTGATTGGTGAAAGTCTATTAAACTCATACAAAATCCCCCTAATCATTCTTTTTCACACCATCACAAATATACAATTTCACCTATATGAATGTACCAAAAAAGAGCACTGCTATCGAAAAGCAGTGCTCTTTTACCATATAAATTAGTAGAATTTCGGCATATACAAAATCACCTATACCTAATGATTGTATATTATAATCCATCCACAACAGATTTAAGTTGTTTTTTTACAGTCTGTAACTTTTGATTGGCTTCATCTAGCTCAACCTTATATTGCAAATCATCGCGATAAGGAACGAAAGATTCTAGTATTCTTATAATATCTTGTTCTTGGGTAGAAATCATTTCCTTCCAGTCATGTAGCTTAGTTTTACGCCCCAGCTCTTTTGCTTGCTTACGGTATTCTGAAGGTGTTGTATGAAAATGCTTTTTAAAGGACACATTAAAGGCTTTGATATCAGCAAATCCACAATCACTCGCAATATGAGCCACACTATCTGTAGAGTTAGCCAAACGAACAGTGGCCTCGCGTAATCTCAATCGCAACACATATTCTAGAAAAGAAACACCTAATTGGCGTTTAAAAAACTGAGATGTATAGTTCACATTATAACCACCGATTTGGGCAATATCTTCTAATTCAATCTTTTGCTGATAATTTTTATCTATATAGGCAATCATCTTATCAAAGGTAGCCACCGTCATATCAACAGGCTTACCATGCATCAACTTAACTGCATCAATCTCACTATATAGATTACTAGCTAATGACAAATAATGATGCTCTAACCACAACCGATTATCTGGGCTTTCACCATCAGCCATCAACAACATCATCATGGCCGCATGATGACGCAAGGATGTAAAAAATCGATTGTGACGATTCGATTCATCTGAACGTACTACAAATTGATACATCCCAAAGTTCGGATCAAATTGTTGAAAGAAATCCTTACCTACATGAATAACCAATGCTGTCGTATCCTGCTCTAATGCCAACGTCGCATGCCCCACTTGTGGGGAAATAATGATAGAGTCGAGAGGTTCCATTGTGAAAACCTCACTATTACAACTCATCTCAATGCGCCCTTTTAAGAGAATAAGAATCTCAGTCTCTCCATGCCAGTTGTAATGATAAGTACTAATCTTATATATATGACTACTAAAATCAATGTGATTATGTTTATATGTATAGTAAAAGTAATCCATAACTACAAAGTTCTCCCTAATAAATCAAACACTAATTATAGTTTTTGAATTTTAAAACCCAATTTTCTCTAATAGAGATAGTACAAACATAGAAATACCTCCACCGATTCCACCGGCTACAACTATTGTCAAATATGGAATATCAAGAACAGTCTTAAACGTTTTAAAAAATAACACTATCTGTAAAAGTCCACAGGTTAAGGTTGTCCCCCAAATTACTGCGCCTGCGAAAACCATATTAACAATATTTGTCAGTACCAAAATAGACATAAGGGAAAAAATAAATAACTCTATACTCTTAACTAAAAAAATATTTCAGAATAAGCATATAAATACACCATAAAAACTCGTTTTAATGTTAATGCTGCGTCGGCCCCTCTTGCTATCAATAAAAAGATAGGCACGAACACAACAGACATAATGACAAAAGTTACAAATGAACCTACTATATGCATTGCAAGAGTAGGATTAATTAAAAGTTCAACTAATGTTGTTGTAGATTCAGGTTTTAATAAATTAACGCTTATACTCCCTAAGCTCATAATTAATAGCATTAATACTATATAAAATATAAGTGCTTTTATAGCTTCCTTTATCGTCCCTCTTGCTTGAAAGTATGGTAACCATAAGTTAGGTCGTATTACTGCATTAAAAATTTGTCTATATACACTTACGAAATCAGTACTATTAATCACAAATACATCTCTCCATTATTTATATCAAAAATGCATCCCCTATTAATATAAGGGATGCATTTATTATGATATATATGGTTAACGACGGTCAACAGCATCATTAAAATTATCTATTTATTATAGTCTACGATGCGAGTGTTCAATGTTGATCTCTTATATGCGAAATTACATAAGAGCTGTAATAGCTGCTGCTAAACCGAAGAAGATACCTGGTGCATTGGCCAATGCAACTGGAATATCTCTATGTTCTTTAAATAAACCATAGGCCACCCATAATGTACAGTTAATAGCTGCTACAAGTGGTTGAATCCAATCGCCTGTGCCTGGATGAGCTAGGTTATTCATAATTTGTGGAAAATAAGAAACATACATTGCTACTGCTGTAACTGTTGCAACTTTACCTACGTTTTCCATGAATTTAATACGAGTCATTATATCCTCCAAAATTAGTAAATCAATACGTGTTTGTTATCTGATGAATCATATTCTACTCGTTTCGGACGATATAACTATCCATATTAAAAGGTAGTTTTCTAGGTAAAATCGCAGAAAATATATTGAATTATCACTATTTTTCTCACTTTAATCAATCTCAAATCTATAAATTATCCTATAAAAAAGAGGACTACTTATCAATAGTAATGCTCTTCTAAGAAATATATGGTTTTTTGATATATAGAAAATCACCTAGGTCTAATTTTTCTATATGCTACAAAAAATATTTTGCCGCTCCAAATAATTACAACTCGCTAACAACATAGGCAAGCTTCGCTTTCAATGATTCTAGCTTGTGGCTCATGTACTCTAACTCCGCCTTTGCTCTAGAATCATCTTCATAGGACAAGAAGGAATGCAGGAGCTCGAGTACATCTTGATTTTCAACGGAAATAATCTCCTTCGACCCTTGTACTATTGTTTTACGACCTATTTCTTTCACTTGCTTTCGATATTCTGTAGGTGTCATACGGAAATGCTTTTTGAAAGCCACATTAAAGGCCTTAATATCGGCAAATCCACAACTACTTGCAATCCTTGCCACAGCCTCATCCGTGTTAGTTAATTGTGTTGTAGCATCTCGTAGTCTTAACCGCAATACATAGTCCACAAAGGAAATCCCCATTTGTCGTTTAAAGAATTGAGATGTATAAGCCACATTATAGCCACCAATTTTTGCAATGTCTTCAAGCTCTAGCTTTTGTTGGTAATGCTCATCGATATAGGCAATCATTTTATCAAAGGTAGCCGGTTTAATATCACCAGGCCGCGCATTTTCATGAACCTTTTTGATTGGATCAAATTCCCTAAATACATCACCAGCTAAGGCCAAGTAATGATGCTCTATCCACATGCGATGAATTGGATTTTCACCTTTATGCATCAATAACATCGTCATAGCCGCATGATGGCGTAAGGTCGTAAAAAACTCATTATAACGTGTACTCGCATCAGAACGAACAACAAACTCATACATGCCAAAATCAGGGTCATACTGTTGATAAAATTCATTCCCGACATGAACAACAAAGGCAACCACGTCCTCTTCAAGCGCTAGTGTTGAATGTCCCACCTGAGGCGAAATAACGACAACATCAAGAGGTTCCATTGTAAAAGTCTCATCATTACAACTCATCTCAACACGACCTTTTAAGAGAATAAAAATCTCCGTACCTCCGTGCCAATTGTAATTATAAGTACCAACCTTATATATACTACTGCTAAACTCTATATAATTGTGCTTGTAAGTATAATCGAAATAATCCATAGCATCTAATCGCTCCATATGCATAAAAGCATCCCCTACCGATTTAAGAGACACTTTCATTATGATATATTCATTCAGTTACGGTCAATAACATCTTAGCCCTTAATATCTATTCCGATACATACTGTTCCAAAAATTAGTACAGGCCTGTTCTATTGGCAATGAGTCTATACATAGGGTCCCAAAATTAGTACAGGCCTGTTCTATTTGCAACTAACCTATACATATGGTCCTAGAATTAGTACACGCCTGTTCTATTTGTAATGAGCCTATACATATGGTTCCAAAATTAGTACAGGCCTATTCTATTTGCAACTAACCTATACATATGGTCCTAGAATTAGTACAGGCCTGTACTATTCGCGATGAGCCTATACATGCAGTCCTAGAATTAGTACACGCCTGTTCTATTTGTAACGAGCCTATACATATGGACCCAGAATTAGTACAGGCCTGTACTAATTTAAAAAGGGACTCATACATGAGTCCCTTGCAATTTATTATATTGTTGGTAAGAGGCCTAGCAAATATACCTTAAATATATCTCCTTCATGTACCTCATGTACGCCTTGAGGAATGCAGGCTAAGGCGTTAACGGTATATAAGCCAAGCATGCTACTACTATTAAAGTGACGATTTGCCACAAAACGCGGTTGGCCATCACCGAATATGACCTTGCCTTGCACGTAGCGATCAAAGGCATTGCGTTTAGACAGGTCGCAATCCATTACACAGTTAAGTACCGGGGTGGACCAATTTTTAATACCTTTATATCTACGCAATGTTGGAACCACTAGTAGGTGCCAACCATTAAAGGCAGCACCGGGATTGCCGGATAAGCCAAAGATAAGTTGGCCTTTAGGGGTAACGGCCCCATAGGAGGCTGCGCCAGGTCGCATTTGGATGCGTTCATATAGGGTTTTAGCACCTAATTTTTCATATATAAGGGGCATTGTGTCAAACATGCCTACAGATACACCACCCGAACTAATGATGATATCAGCTTGTTCACTGAGTTCAAGAACACGTGCAATTTCTGAGTCTAGTTTATCCGGTGCATCGCTCACATGATAATGCGTAACGCGCCGAAAACCTAAATCATCAAGTAAGCTACAAATCATCATGCGGTTAGAATTGTAGATTTTTCCAGCGGCTAATGGTTCGCCTGGCTCAATAACTTCATGTCCCGATGTAAGGACAAGTATACGTGGCATTGCATATACAGATACATTAGTGTGACCTAAGCCTGTCAAAATCGTCTGCACCGTAGAGGTCACTTCGGTCCCCTTTGGTATGACAACGGTCCCTGCTGAACATTCTTCACCACGCGGGATAATATGACTTCCCTTTTGTTGATGACCTTGAATGGTGATTGTAGAACCAATTTCTCCGGTTCCTTTCACCTGTTCTTGCATGATAACTGTATCACAGGTACTTGGTACAGGAGCGCCAGTCATAATACGTACGGCATGTCCAGATGTTACGGGCTTATCCCATACAACGCCAGCGCCGATGATACCATCGACGATATATGTATCACAATTAGGCTCATATGCTAAGGCGTATCCATCCATTGCCGATTTATGAAAGGCAGGTACATCGGTAGGTGCCAAAACATCTTCGGCCAACACACAACCTTTTGCGTCGCCAACGGCAACGGATTCGATGCTATGATGTTGTTCTCGTAAAGCCTCATTCCACAAATGAAGCGCTTCATCAACAGTAACGGCTATCATCTAAATTCCTCATCATACTTGTATTCGACATACCAAAGCCGGTATGCATTGATCTAATTCAGTAACCTCTATGGTCTCTACGCGTTCTATATCACTAGATATAAGCGAATCGGTATACCCTTCTCTGGTTACCTCTACAATAGGAAATATACCTTGAGATCTCGTTTCTAGTATAGCAATATCTACAGGTAATTGCTGTACCAAATCATACAGATTAGATTGTTTTTCGGTGCGTATGCGTATGGCCGTTTCCGTGGGGCCTGCAATGGCTACGGCCGTGGCGCCTGCTTTCATAGCAAGATCCGTATCAGTTCCTTCATAATCCATGTGAAAGCCATGTTTATCACTTTTTACAACGCCTACAGAGAAACCAATTTGTTTTAATTCCTTAATTAGTCGCGTTACCACCGTAGTTTTACCAGTCTTACGTTTTTCAGCAACTACGCTGATAAGTGGAACATGACGATTCGCATTAACAGCCTCTGCGCGGGCCCACTTATAATCCTCTATATGATTCACATTGCGTAAATGATGACCGTAATCACCTGCATCAATGGTTACCACAGGTCCTACAATATCTAATGCATGCTGCAAAGATACATCCTCTCCTGCTAAAGTAGTTTGCAATAATGGAGCAATGGATGGCTTATATATCCCCGCCATAGGCTCATAGCGTCCACTTTCACCAACAGGCACAATAACACGCCAGTCATCGCCCTCTACTTGGTAGAGCCAATCGTAATATAAATTAAAATCCATAAACGGCATATCTACAGCTAACACCGCATAAGCATGACTCTTGCCTACGGCCAATGTGCTATATAATCCGCCTAATGGACCACTTCGAGGAACAGAATCCCGAACGATAGAAACTTTTTCTTTCTCTTTATTCGACAATGTGTCGATAATATTAGCCTGAATGGCTTGGCCTAGACTTTCATCGTCACCGATAGAAATGAGAATGTCATTAGCATCATGTTCTAATGCATTGCGCAACGCATGAGAAATGAGACTTTCACCATTCGTCCAAGGCAATAAAGCCTTAGGATATCCCATGCGTGAACTTAGGCCACCGGCCAAAATAATTACGCCTAAATTAAGCACCGCGTTTCAACCCTCTTTTTACCCCTTGGTAAATAAACAACAACACAATAATATTAAGAATTCCATCTGGCACCATATAAGAAGCATTATAAATCATAGAGTAAATCCATGGATTTTGACCTTGCGGTGCATAACTAGCAAATACAACAGCACCACTTGTTACGGACACAAACCAACGAAGCGCAATAGCAACAATAGATCCGCTAACAAGACCTGTCATATTATCTTTGAAATACCCGCACACACCAATAACACCGTAAGCAACAAGATAGTCTAGGATGATGCTTAGATAATGAATGGATGATTTAAAACCGAGCAAGAAATGAAGTATGCCATATACAACGCCAGCCAAAATACCGCGTGCACCACCCCAGCGATATGCAAAAATCATGAGAGGTACCATGGATGCGGCCTTAATGGAACCGCCTTGTGGCATATGAAAAAGTGTAATAAAAGATAATACTTGTGCAATAGCAATAGCTACACCAGCTTCTGCTATCATGCGTGTCTTGGAATGCTCCATTAAAATAACCTCCTATTAATATAATGGGCTGAACATAGAGAAAATGTACAGACAAGCTATCTATAAAATTGTATAATAACTATATGAGTGTTTTTAATATTCGGAATGTATTGAAAATTGAAAACAAATTCAGTATAATGGTACAGGTTCAATTTATTATACCTCAAAGGAGATATAGAAACTATGATTAATACAACTAACATCTTCGATTATGAAGACGTACAACTGATTCCTAATAAATGTATCGTAAACAGCCGTAGCGAATGTGATACTCATGTTAAACTAGGTAATCGTACATTTAACTTGCCTGTAGTTCCAGCAAACATGCAAACTATCATTGATGAAGAGTTAGCTGAAAAACTAGCAGAAAAAGGCTATTTCTATATCATGCATCGTTTCCAACCTGAACGCCGTCTTGACTTTGTAAAACGCATGCAAGAAAAAAACTTATATTCTTCTATTTCCATCGGCGTAAAAGAAGAAGAATTCGCATTAGTTGATGAATTAGCAAAAGCTAACCTTATTCCTGATTATATCACAATCGATATCGCACATGGTCACTCTAATGCTGTTATCGACATGATTCAATACATTAAAAAGAATTTACCAACAACATTTGTTATTGCTGGTAACGTAGGTACTCCTGAAGCAGTTCGTGAACTTGAAATGCTGGTGCTGATGCTACAAAAGTAGGTATCGGTCCTGGTAAGGTTTGTATCACAAAATTAAAAACTGGCTTTGGTACTGGCGGTTGGCAATTGGCGGCTGTACGTTGGTGTGCAAAAGCAGCTACAAAACCTATCATCGCTGACGGCGGTATCCGCGATCATGGCGACATCGCTAAATCCATTCGCTTTGGCGCTACTATGGTTATGATTGGTTCCCTATTTGCTGGTCACCAAGAATCCCCAGGGGAAGAAAAAATTGTTGACGGCCAAGCTGTAAAAGAATACTTTGGTTCCGCTTCTGAATTCCAAAAAGGGGAACGTAAAAATGTAGAAGGCAAAAAAATCTTCATTCCTTCCAAGGGCTCCATTTTTGATACATTAATCGAAATGGAACAAGATTTACAATCTGCTATCTCCTACGCTGGTGGTACTACTCTACAAGCTATCCGCAAAGTAGATTACGTTCTTGTTAAAAACTCCATTTTCAACGGCGACCGCTAATCGGTTACTAACATACCAAGAGGGGCTACGATTCACACGAATCGCAGCCCCTCTTCTTTTTTTATGCTCAATAAACTATTCTTCTACGCCACAATCTTTACTCATTAAATGATATGCATATTTGCCGATACCAGCACTAATAACAAGCAATGCAGTCAATACAATGAATGCAATAGTAAGGCTTGTACCATGAGCGATGAAACCAATTAATGCAGGCCCCATCAAAATGCCCATATAGCCAAGCATAGTAGATGTTGCCACAGCTTGGGTCATAGGGATAACATTTTGTTCCCCCATAGCGGAGAATAGATTTGGCACAACCATGGCTAATGAGATACCTAATAATAAGTACGTATACATAGACGCATGGCCAGGTAGGAATACGATGAGTGCCATTGCAATAGCACCTAGTAAATAACCACCTACAACAACTTGTTTAGATGTTACATGTTTACCAATTGTATTACCAAGAAGGCGACCAATACACATAGTCCCATTAAACAGCATAACGCCCATTACAGCTTCTTGAATAACAATGCCTTTATCTTCAAATAAGTAAAGCGCACTCCAGTCCCCTACGGCACCTTCTACCAAATAGGATACAAAGGATAAGAGACCAAAGATAATAGCAATTGGATGGAATGATAACGGACTTTTAGACTTCTTCATAACCTTTGCATTTGGATCACGACCAAAGGTTAACATAAATTGACTAATCGCAATCATCGCAATAAAGAGTATGATGAGAAGGCCCCAAATACTTTCATTAACAGGTAAAGATAAGATTTTTAAGAGAACAAGCAATACACCGGCACCTGCAAAGCCACCTAAGCTCCACCCACCGTGATAAGCACCCATTAAATGCTTTTTACTTACCTTTTCGGTTAAAATAGCTTGTAAGTTGGCAGAAGCACCACTAAGGCCTACGCCAATGCCAAAGAAAAATAATGCTATTGTGGTTGTCACAATTGTAGAACACATGGTAACAATAGCCAGAGACAACATGCCGATAAAACTAGCTAATAAAACGACTCGCTTACAGCCAAAGCTTTCTACAAGTTTACCCGCTATAGCCATGGATAAACAAGAACCTACACCGAGCAACAAAATCATGGAACCTAATACATCCTCACCGATGCTTAGTTTCGCTTTTAAATATGGCACAAATCCGGCCCATAAGGCAGTGTACATACCAGGGATAAAAAATGCACCAAATGCACCACGAATATTAGATTTTGAAACAGAAACTTGTTCGCTCATCATGTCCTTTCTGGTTTCTAGAACCGTTCGGCGAAGAAAGGCCCTTTTGTATCCGCTAGACCGCGATAACATGCGTTTCTAGGGGAAACCATTTTAACTACAAGAAAATTATATTGAGAATATAGTAACCCTCTTTACACATAATGTAAAGAGGGTTCTTAAAATTTAAATTTAAATTAAAAACGTAAGGCCCATAGCGATAAAAATAGCAGGTAATAAATTAGCTAAACGAATCTTATTAGGCCAAATCATATTAATGCCTACACAGAAAATTAAGATGGATCCTACATAGGATAAATTGTCGATAGCCTGCTGTGTCATAAGTGGCGCCGCAACATGCGCTAAGGCCGTGATCAACCACTGCGTGATACCTACAGGAATGAAGGAAAACAATGCGCCCTTCCCCATGGATGAGGTCATAACCATAACAATAACACCATCAAGAATTCCTTTGAGTAGCAAGGTTTGGTAATCTCCTGTCAATCCATCTTGAATTGAACCGAGCACGCCCATCGCACCAACCGTAAACGTAAGTGATGCAGTGATAAATGCTTGCGTAAACTTAGGGTCCCCTGTATTACCGGTTTTATCTTCACCCAGTCACCAAAGACCGTAATCCATCGTTCTAAATCAATGATTTCACCAATCACAGCACCAACTACCATGCTGATAATCATCAACAAAGGTCCAGTAGTTTGCAAGGAACCATTAACGATAACCAGCATAAATTGCATGGCCCCGCTCATCCCTAGTAACAGCACGATGATACCACATACTACCATAAGGGTTTGTTTTAAATTGTCCTTCATAAATCGGCCGCACGTGAGCCCAATAATACTACCACCGATAATGAGCCCCATGTTGATAACCGTACCTAAACCAATCATCTTCTTATCCTTTCCCTTACGTATGAAAGTTATTATGAAAGTAGTATATCAACTATATCGATAATAATCAATATAAAATATCACAAAAAAACCGTATCTATGTTTCAGTAGATACGGTTCTATTTATATTAATCATCTATGGTCATATAAACCACAGGATTAGCCTCATTAATTTCATTAAAACAAGGGCAATCCTTGCCGTGATCATTGATGAGACCACTGGCCTGTAAATGGGAATAGATGGTCACAGGTCCTACAAATTTGAACCCTCGTTTCTTAAGGTCTTTGCTAATACGCGTAGATAATTCATTTTTAGCAGGCACCCTTCCCTCAGAATGGCCTTCATATATAAGAGTCTTATGATTGGTGAAAGCCCATATATATTCGCAAAAGGATCCAAATTCGTCTTGAATGTGTTGGAACGCCTGTGCATTATTGATGATGGCCTCAATCTTCTTGCGAGATTTTAACATTCCCTCTGTACTCATAATACGCTCTATATCTGTTTCCGTATATTTAGCTACTGCATCAACATCAAAATAGTCAAAACACTGACGTATAATGTCTCGTTTATTTAAAATCGTGAGCCAACTCAGACCGCATTGTAGACTCTCTAAACATAAATGTTCAAATTGATGTTGGTCATCATGAATAGGACGCCCCCATTCATAATCATGATACGCCTGATACAGTGGCGTTGTGGGCCAAGAACAAGTGACTTTCATGAAGGCTCCTTTCTATGCTACAACTAGCCTGTTACTAGAAATCGTGCTATACATACAATAATACCCATGCTCACTAGATTTGTAAAGAATACCATACATCGTATTCACTGCCCCTAATATGTAACTCATCTATTAATAATTTAAATATTTTTAAAATAAAATTGTGAAAATTCATTTACAATTCACGAAAAATGTTATATTATTTTAAATATATTTTTAAATGTGTCTGACACAAAGTCTTTATAAAGTGAGTATATATCTATCTTTCATTATATAAGAGAGTATTAAATCAACAGATAGATATATATTCATTTATGAAGAGTCTTTCACAATATAAAATAAATTACAAATTAAGTAATATAGTTGAGGTGTAAGAGAATGAGAGCGAGAAATAAGATGTTATTGTCCGCTGTAATGATGACTATGTTGTCATCCACAGTGGCCCTCCCTAGCACGTGGGCGGCAGCAGGCCTTGGTTCTAATGGCAATGTGTTTGCAGTAGGTTCTGAAAGTAAATTTGAAAGCACTGGCAATACGACGGCAACAGGTGTCATTGCATCAAACGGCGGTCAAGTGACTATTGCATCCTTGGATACGCCTGATCAAAATCAATTGCCTAAGCGTCACCGCCAACCAGCTTTCATTACAGGCATGCTAGATAATAGTTCCATTCAAGTGGATGGCGGGGTTATGAACGTGAATACGGCCCCATGGGACGCACCCTATCCACTAGCATTTGCCTATAACAGTAAAATTAATCTTGGTATCGATGATTCAGGTACTGTAAAACATAAAGTATTTAATATGCAAGGTAATATACTTGTATCTGATAAAACGATGCCTCCATACCAACAACAGCAACCATCCGTGATTAATATTGGCCTCGGCCGTGCGCACAATAGCCCTAACCAATTTACCGGCAAGGCTGTGAACACATTAGAGGATAAGGGTGGCGAAATCAACATGACCTTTGATGGTGGCATGTGGAGCCACGATAACATGGGTGGCTTGGAAGCATTCCAAATTAAAGGCAACGAAGCGCGCAGCAGTATCAATACACTCAAAGGCACTCGTACACGTGAAGGATTCAGCCGTATTTCCCAAGATTCTCGCAGCGACATCCACGTTAATAATTTAGACGGCCACATCAATGTCATTTACGACATGAGCGCTGGTACTGGTTTGAACTTCTCTAAACCAGCCGCTCAAAAAACAGGCCTTGATGCATCTGACATCGAAGGCGGTAACTTCATTGTAAAATCCGCTACAACAGGGTCTGGTGTACATGGCTATGTAACAGGCGATCATCTCGATACGTCCTCTGAAAGCAATGTAAACAAGATTCTAGATAACTTGGCGCATAAATTCTATTACGAAAATTATATGAATGGTGAAAGAAACCTTTCTGGTACTGTATCCATCGCTTCTAATGGCATCGTGTCAAGCTTCCAAAAAGCGTTAACTACAGACCAAAAAGAAGGTACTATTACATGGCAAAACGGTAATGGTCAAGGTTCCTATGCGGCTCCTACTCCAACGCCTACACCAGCTCCAACACCAGTAACTCCTGTTACTCCGGCTCCTAGCCCTGTAACTCCGGTTACTCCAGCGCCTACACCTGTAACTCCAGTTACTCCGACTCCTAGCCCTGTTACTCCAGTTACGCCAACACCTTCTCCTGTTACTCCGGTAACTCCAGCACCTAGCCCTGTGACACCTGTAACTCCTGTTACACCGGCACCTACTCCGATAACTCCAGGTGCTTACGATACACCACAAATGCGCGGCATTCGTTCTGCTGTAGTTGGTAATATCAACGCATGGCGTACAATGACGAGCGATATGAATCGTGCTAACCAATTACAACAAGGTTCCCCAACAGGTATTTGGGCTCGTATTGGTGGCGGTCGATATAATTATGCTAATGACGGTATCAATACAGCTACTGATTACACAAGCATCCAAGGTGGCTATGATACGAAAACTAGCCGTGACTGGACCGTTGGTGGCCAAGTTTCTTATCTACGCGGTTCTGAAGATTATGTATTCAATGGTTCTGGCAAGGTAAAATCCTATGCTGTTGGCGCTTATGGATTGAAAGACCTTGGTAAGGATCAATACGTACAAGTGGAATCCCAAGCTGGTCGTATCTCTAATGAATTTACAGCACGTAATGAAATCGGACAAGCTAAATCTGGCGATGTAAAATCCAATGCTTACAGCATCGGCGTTCGCTACGGAAAAACGATAAAATCTGACAATGGTTTCTATGTAGAACCTCAAGCACAATTGAACTACACACACTTCGGTGGTCGTAACTTTACAGCAGATAATGTTTCCGTTAACCAAGCCGGTGTAAATAGTACATCTGGCAAACTCGGCCTTGAAGTAGGTAAACAATTTGGCAATGGTAACCTATATACACGCTTAGCAGCAGGTCATGCTTTCACAGGCAATGTAAAAACTACCTATACTAGTGGTAATGCTGTAAAATTGACCGAACAAGACCTCAAAGGCACTTGGACTGAACTCGCATTCGGTGGTCGTTATGGTTTCAATACGAACAATAGCGTATACGCAGACGTTACCACTGGTCTATCTGGTGATTACCAAGCAGACTGGGGCGTAAACGCTGGATTTACTCATAAATTCTAATTTATATTACATACCGTTATATACGGCCATATAGTTGTACAACCATAGATATCTCCCCTGTATATCCCTTGCATATCTATGAGAGACGCATCCTAATACATTTCCCCTTTTTATGCAATACTACTCCAATAGGATGCTACTTTCCCCCCCCTCTTATCGTAAGCTGTATGGCCTTATATATACACATTTAGATTCCGTCTAAATGTTTACTAACTTTCTTACTACAATGCAAAACGCCCTCTTCATGAGCAACCTTAGATGGTTGCTGTGAAGGGGGCGTTTTGTAATGGTCAAAAAATCTTCTTACAAAGTATTGATTATTTTAATTCGAAATTACTGATATATATACTTTTCATCATTTTTTCATCAAGCTATTGATCTTAAATATAGTAATATGATCTAATAATGATATAAGGAGGATAATCTTATGGCAAAAATAACATCTGAAATGCAACCTTTATCTCAAGTATTAGTTCGTTCTTCCAATCAATTTCTTATTCCTGATTTTCAACGAGCTTTTGTTTGGACTGATGAGGAGGCCAATAATTTAATTAATGATTTTCTCGAGGACACTGATAATTTGTCTGTTGATATAAATTTATTACCGGGCTATCTATTAGGTAATATAGTATTAATAAATAATGAAGATGAAAATACCGTCGATGTCGTAGATGGACAACAACGCCTAACCACATTAACGCTCTTATTCAAAGCAATATTCATTACATTAGAAACACTTCAACAAAATGATACACAAAATGCTCATAATTGGTATCGTGTTATGGCAGATATAGATAAAAGCATTTCAATTTCTTGATAATAATGATGCATTCAAAGGATTACGAATTTTACATAATCCTAGTTTAGGATTTGGAGATACTTATAAATCAATCATAACTGATCAAGCTATCTCTACAACTAAATCATTAAATGAATCTGACGAAAATCTTAATCTGGTATTTGACACATTATGTGAGCGTGTAAATGAAATTAGACAATTAGGAGATATTGAGTTTAAAAAAATTTATCAAATACATACAAGATAAAGTTATGCTTATTGTGACAACAGCCGACTCAAAACAAAAAGGCATTTCAACTTTTTTTGAGGTTTTTAAATAACCGTGGACGCTCACTTGAACCAATGGATTTACTAAAAAAAGTAATTTTTATGAAAATACTCTATAGTGATAATTCCGTTACAGATATAAAGAAATCAGAATTCAATAACAATTGGAACTATTTTTATTAATATATTGTCAAAACAAAAAAATACAAACCTCTTCTTTTTACTAAACATTTTTATTTTAGGCACATATGGAAAAAAATGTAAAACAAGATGAATTATTTACATTCTTTGATACTAAAAAAATTAACAAGTAATGAGATATTACATCTTTCAGAACTATTAAAGGAAAAGTGCCACAATATATAGTAGTATTATAAAAAAATACTACCACAAATAAATTTGTATCTGATAGTAAAAAAATAGCTTTTATTTTTATTTACCTTACTAAAATTAAAACAGATGCTCTCTCTTTTGATACCCTTTTTATAATAGTTCTGATGACTTAAAAAGAAAAAGATATTAGACTTAGCAGTTAAATATGGCGCATCAGTTTTATTTTCCTTCACCCAAACAAACCAAATTGAAAAAGAATTGGAAATAGCATTATCAAAAGCGTTAAAAGAAAAAACAGATAGTAGAAAATATGATATTATACAAGACCATTTAAAAAATCGAATTGCAAATAATCTAAAACAACTAAAAGCGGTCTTACCAACTAAATCATTTGCAAGTGCTGCTGGTAATGCTAACCAAAAAGCCTCCATATTACTTCGTTTTATTGAATTATACTTTAATGACAATGTAATTATTCTCGCTCCACCACGGAAAATTGAATTAGAACACATTATGCCACGTACTGCTGATGCTCAACTATATCAATTCGCAAGTGATAAAGATAAAGCTGAATATACTAATCGTATTGGTAATCTAACTCTACTTGATAAATCAGCTAATATTGCTGCTAACAATAAAGATTTTGTAGAAAAGAGCATCTATTATGAACAATCAGACTATAAAGTAACAAGTAGTATTGTTAAAGCCATTACAACTGCTGTAAATTCAGGAGCTGATGCACAACGTATACAATTACAAGCAGATTATCAACCTCAATATATAGTACAAAAATCTTTGGTTAGAAAAAAATATTACTGAACGAAGTAAAAATATTGCAACACTGCTAGAGGCGACATTAAAAAAATTTAAAAATTTAAATATTTATATTTGAAAGAATGTTAATCTCCCCTTTACTGAACTACCAGCAAAGGGGAGATTTTCATGTGATATATAACGGTTCTAAAACTGAACATTTATCATTCAAGACTTTTACAATATTGCTAGAAAATGACATTAACTATTATAACAACACATGACTTATATTAATTAAATTTAGACTTATAAAATATAAGGAGAGAAACAGTCATATGTTTAAAACAATAAATGATATGTGATTAGGGAATTAGTATAATATCCATATCCCCACACAGCTCGTAATTAGTGCTACAAGTACAGGTACCGAGGTTCGTTTGAGTAAATCCATAGATTTAATATGTGCTACCCCTGCTACACCGACCATAACAGGGCTTATAGGGCTCAAGAACAGTCCAAGACTGGCCCCATTTTGCATTCCTAACATGGTCGTAATCGGATCTAGTCCGAGATTAGATACAATATTAGGCACGAGTGGCACTAATGTAAATAAAGGTGCTACATTACTGCCAGTTACCATGCTAAGGCCTAGCATGCCTCCACCCATAACAGAGGTAAGTCCCTCTGAATTTAGAGATAAAGTTTGAAGTGCACTAACTAACGAATCAATAAGTCCTAAACTCACTAAGCCTTGTGCAAAGACTTGTCCACCTATAATGAGGGTTACCGCATAAGAAAACTGATTCCCCATACCTTCAAAAATACAGTTGTACTTTTAAGGACGATCCTTAAATTACGATGACGAATGAGTTCTGCCAATAAGGCAATACCAAAGGCAAGCATCATGGCAAGGGTTACATTCATCTTTACACCAGTCAAGCCATATTGGCTAAAGCCCAAGATGAAACATAGTGGTAACAAAGGGAATATCATGTATGGCTTAGGCCCAATTGGCGCCTCAGAAATACTTTCACAGTCACCTACATCCATAGGACCATCTAATCGATCGCGATATCGTTGCCATAAAAAATGTGCTACTGCTGTCACAACAGCCACCAAGAAATAAAGGCGTAACTGGTAACCTACGAAATAGTTTGGGACCGGTATATTAAGTGTCTTGGCTATGAGCAATGTCGAAACGGCACCAGGCCCAACATCCATCAAATGGCCAGTAGCAATAACCGCAGCAGCACCGACAGGACTTACCCCAAGACGCAACAGAACAGGATAGATGGTAACCATCATAAGTAAGGCAAGGCTCAACGGATTTGGTACACATATGGATAACCCCATATTGAGTAGAAACATAAGGGCTAGCACTATGTATGGCCTATTAAGACGATACAAGGGCTTTATAAATGTATGAGCCAGCCTCGTTCCAGCCCCAATGTGTTCCATATATTTTGCATAACCAGCACAGGTCATAATCATGAGTCCTAAGCTCACTACATTCTCTGATGTTGTAATCCGCACAATATCCATCGCATCAAACACCAGAACGCCTGTAGACTGAGATTCATCCAATATGGCATTAATCCAGCTACCTTCATAGGCGATATACATCATGAGGATGCCCATGCCTATCAAAATAGGCTGTGGTTGATAGCGCTTCATCAGTAATATACCGGTAATAACAATAATGATGAGACATATAAGTATATTCATAAATACCTCTCATATAACAATTCTTGTATTATATATTTATAGTATACACAAAGTGCAAATAAAAATACATGATAAAAGCACCATCATCAGCTACGATGATGGTGCTCTATAGTTTTTATACAGTAATACTATTACTTATGCTCTTTCAACCACGCAATAGCATATTCCGCATACACCGCCGATGCAGCAGATAGTACGCTATCGTCCATGGTGAATCGATTATTATGGTGATCAAAGGTGGCGCCTACCTCTGGGTTCTGAATACCGATAAAGGCAAAGCAGCCTGGTTTTTCTTGTAGGTACCAAGCAAAGTCTTCGCCTGGCATTACCTTGCGCATTTTAGACAGTTTTTCTTTGCCTAGTGTATCGATAACAACGCGTTCAGCCAGTTCACTGGCTGCTGCGTCATTTAATGGTTGGAGGCACTTTCTTTTCATAAATCAATTCAGCCGTAGCACCATAAGCTAATGCTGTATGTTCTACAACGCGGCGTATAGATTCTACATAATAGTCTTCTTGTGCAGGATCAAAGAAACGGATGGTACCACCCATTTGTGCTTCGCCTGGGATGACATTCCATTCTGATCCAGAATGAATATTACCGATGGTGAGTACAAGAGAGTCTAAGGCACTCACATTACGAGACACTACAGTTTGCAAGTTCATAACGATAGCACTAGCTACGACAACGGCATCAATAGCTTGATGTGGTTGTGCCCCATGACCTTGTTTGCCTTTTACGCGGATTGTAATTTTACTGCTAGCCGCCATACGTGGTCCTTCTTCAACAGAAATCAGACCAGCCGGTAAGTCAATCCATACATGACCGCCAAAGATAGCATCAATTTTTTCAAACCAATTATCAAACTTCATGAAATCAGGAGCGCCTGCACCGGTTTCTTCGGCCGGTTGGAAGGCAAGGTATACGTCACCTTCGATACGGTCTTTCATAGCAGTAAGCATCTTAGCTGCACCGAGTAATATCGCCATATGGCCGTCATGACCACAGGCGTGCATCTTGCCATCTACATCGGATTTAAAATCAAATGTATTATGTTCCTGTACAGGCAAGGCATCGATATCTGCACGAAGGGCAATCGCTTTACCAGATTTAGCGCCATGGATAATGCCGATGAGACCTGTTCCACGTTCCTTATCTACATGAACCTCTACGCCCATGGACTCTAATTCTTTGGCTAGTGTTTTTGTGGTTTCGAACTCTTCATTACTGAGTTCTGGATGTTTATGAAAATACCTACGCCAATCTTGTACATAGGTTTTATATTGTTCAATTAAATCGCGACTATGCATGGTATCGCCTCCTTAGCTTTCAGCACAGATTAACAAAATATACTGGAAATCCCCATATTTATGGGAATAACAGGGTAAATGTAAAAGAAAACGACAGGCAACGCCATGTCGTTTTCTTTATGCTTCTCTTATCGATTGCGCAATACTGCTTGTACCGCCAAGGATACAACAGCAGTTGCTACCGCTACAGCTGCTGTAATTTTTGCAGTTGTGCAGAGCTCATCTTTTGTTGGTTTTACTTTTGCTGCAATGTCTAATGTTTTAGCAACAGCAGGAACCAATACATCATTACGTAAGGATTCTGTATTCATATTTACTCCTCCAATATAGACTATTTATTTTAGGTTATCACGAATAGAATATAAAGTCTACATATTCATCGGATTTCATCTATATATTTATCAATTATTCATACAAAACGAATGAATCTATCAATCTATGACTATTTGCTAGCTAATTCACCAATGACATCAGCCAAGATGGTAATTGCTTTTTCTAGTTGTTCTTGAGGGATGTTAAGAGCTGGCAACAAACGAACCTTATTTAGCAGATAAACATACAACGCCTTTTTCTAGACATTTAGCAATGACTTCTTTAGGATCTACAGTTGTTTCGATACCAATCATGAGGCCCATACCACTAACGCCAACAACGCCCGGTTTCCCTTCTAAGGCGTGTTTTACATAATCACCTTTAGCTTTCACAGTAGCCAAAAATTCTGGTGTTAACCGTTCAATGATGGTACAGCCTGCAGCGGCACAGATTGGGTTACCACCAAATGTAGTGGCATGCGCACCTGCGGTTAATACGAATTGCGTTTTTTCATTGAATAAAGTAGCGCCCATAGGCAAGCCACCAGCTAAGCCCTTAGCCGTAGATACGATATCTGGTTTGATACCAAATTGTTCATATGCATACAGGCTACCAGTCCGGCCATTACCGGTTTGCACTTCGTCGATAAGCACGAGTTGATCGTGTTCGTGAGCGTATTTTGTAACTGCTTGAACGAATTCCTTATCGAGAGGCATAACGCCGCCTTCACCTTGAATTGGTTCCATCATGATGGCGCAAACTGCTGGGTTTGCTAAGACTTTCAAAGCCGCATCAATATCATTAGCAGGCGTATGAACGAATCCTTCTGTGAATGGGAAGAAATGTTGATGGAACACATCTTGACCTGTAGCGGACAAGGTTGTTACTGTACGGCCATGGAAGCTATTAACGAGCGTAACGATGACATTACGACCATCGCCGTATTTGTCATGGCTATACTTACGAGCTGCCTTGATAGCACATTCATTAGATTCGGCACCAGAGTTACAGAAGAACACCTTTTTCATGCCAGTCCGTTTACATAATAATTCAGCCAATTTAATTTGTGGTACGGAATAATATAGATTAGAAATATGGTTAATGCATGAGTTTGTGCAATCACTGCCTTGGACCATTCATCATCGTCTACACCAAATGCTGTAACGCCAATGCCAGAACCAAGATCGATGTATTCTTTTCCTTCTACATCCCATAACAAGGAACCTTTGCCTTTTTCAAAGCAAACGTTAAACCGGCCATACGTATTGGCTATATACTCTTTATCTTGTTGTTCAAAATCTTGTGTCTTACTCATCATATCCTCCAAACGTACGGCCTAGCCGCCGTCAATCTATATACAATGTAACGATGGCAAATGATGTTACCATCGTTATATCTACTATATTACTTTACAAACATTGTGCCAAGACCTTCATCGGTTAATAGTTCGATGAGAATGGCATGTGGAATTTCACCATTGATGATGAAAACCTTTTGAGCCCCTGCATTGATGGCCTCTAAGCAACAGTCTACCTTTGGTATCATGCCACCAGCGATGACGCCCTCTTTTTTCAACTGTTCAGCTTCCGCAAGGGTAATCTTTGAAATAAGAGAATTCGGATCGTTTACATCCCGTAGTACGCCATCGATATTCGTCATGGCCACCATGGTTTCCGCATTGAGGGCACCTGCAATTTTTGCCGCTGCTGTATCGGCATTGACATTATATACATTGCCTTCTGCGTCACAACCAACGGAAGAAATAACCGGAATATATCCCTTACTGATGACATCATCGATGACCTTTGGATCGATTGTATCTACTTCGCCCACATAGCCAAGTTCTTCATTTTTCTTGTGCACTTGAATGAGTTCACCATCCACGCCACAAAGGCCAATAGCACGGCCACCAAATCCAATGAGGTCCGCTACGAGGCCTTTATTGACCTTGCCGGCCAGAACCATTTGTACTACATTCATCGTTTCTTTGTCGGTAACGCGCAAGCCATTACTGAATTCGATTTAATATGCATAGCTTCCAAGGTACTATTAATATCTGGACCGCCGCCGTGAACGAGGACTACTTTCACACCTACCAATTGAAGTAGTAGCAAATCATTCATAACAGATTTTTTAAGTTCCGGATCCGTCATGGCATTGCCGCCGTATTTTACGACTACGTATTTATCTGTATATTGTTTGATATATGGAACGGCCGCCGTTAAAATGTGCGCCCGCATTGCATTTGTTACACTGTTCATAGTGAAAGCCCCGTTTCTTCTGGCAATCCAAGTGCGATGTTCATACATTGTACGGCTGCACCAGAAGCGCCCTTACCTAAATTATCAAAAATAGCGTGAACGACTATGCGGTCATTATTGCCAGTAACAGATATGACCATACCATCTGTATTGCTTAATTTATTAGCATTTAACAATTGCTTGTTATCTTCCTCTAAATTAAGCGGTGCTACCTTGACGATAATGCTATCCTTGTAGAAATCTACGAGTGCAGCATGCACATCTTCTACGGTAACAGATTTTGCTAATAGACGTGTATGTAGGCCAACACTGACCTCCATACCGCTGTAGTAATCGTCTACGATAGGTATGAATATTGGCGCTTCTGTAAGGCCACATACATGGGTTACTTCTGGCAAATGTTTATGTTGTTGACTAAGACCATATTGACGTGGTGCGTAGAGGAAATAATCCTTTGGCTCCGATTCGTATTGACCAATCATCTTCTTGCCGCCACCGCTATAACCTGTGAGGGATGTAATGGTGAAAGGATAATCTGCTGGGGCAATACCTGCTTTCACAAGAGGTGCAATACATGCAATCATGCCGCTTGCATGACAGCCAGGGTTGGCAATATGTTGTTTCGTTTTAATATCATTTTTGTAGCTTTCACCAAGTTCAGGAAAGCCATAGGCCCAATCATCAGCCGTTCTAAACGCCGTGGATGTGTCGATAATCTTGCAAGGGTAATCGCCAATAGCCGCCACCACCTCTTTGGAGGCCGCATCAGGCAAGCACAAGAACACGATATCCGCGTCCTTTGCAATGCTCGCAATAACATCAATATTTTTACGGTCCTCATCGGAAATGGATAATAATGTAATATCCTTCCGACCGGATAGCCGTTCGTGAATTCTAAGGCCCGTCGTTCCTTCGTGACCTACGATAAATACCTTATATGGATTCATATGATAACCTTCTTTACTATACGTGCTAGATGACCTCTCCCGTCATCTGTATGCTAACTATTATTTCATTGGATAATCGCCAAATGTAGCAACCATAACCGCCTTAATGGTATGCAAGCGATTTTCTGCTTCTTGGAATGCCAAGGAGTTTGGACCTTCAAATACGTCCTCTGTTACTTCGATACCATTCATGCCGAATCGTTCAAAAATATCTTTACCAACTTGCGTTTCCGTATTGTGGAATGCTGGCAAGCAGTGACAAAATTTTGTATTTGGATTGCCTGTTAAGGCCATCATGTCCGCATTGATTTGGAATGGTTTAAAGAGGTTAATCCGTTCTTCCCACATATCGTAAGTATCGCCCATCGTTACCCATACGCCTGTGTAAATCACATCAAGACCTTTAACACCTTCTGCCACATTATCTGTGCATGTAATCGTAGCGCCTGTTTCCTTTGCTACCTTCAAGCATTCTTCGTAGAACGGACCAGCTGGCCAGAATTGTTTAGGACCGATGAGGCGGAAATCCATGCCCATTTTTACGGCACCGCTCATCAAAGCGTTACACATATTGGATTGACCATGGCCTACATAGGCATAGGAAATTTCGTTCAATGGCTTGTCGATATTTTCTTGCAATGTAAGGAAATTAGCCAATGTTTGTGTAGGATGATCCATATCGGTTAGGCCATTCCATACAGGTACGCCTGAATATTGTTCCAATGTATCCACGTCTTCTTGGTCAAAGCCACGGAATTCAATAGCATCATACATGGAACCAAGAACACGCGCCGTATCCTTTAAGGATTCTTTTTTATTCATTTGAGAGCCTGTAGGGTCCAAGATATGTCGTATGTGCCCCTTGGTCTCGCTGCCCCTACTTCAAAAGGCACACCGTGTTCTCGTAGAATCCTTTTTCAAAAATGAGTACGAAAATTTTTTTGCCTTCCATCGTTTTGATTTCTGTACCCGCTTTTTTTATCTGCCTTTAATTTAGCAGCTAGATCTAAGTAATATTTAATTTCTTCTGGTGTGTAATCTAGCATTGTCTTAAATGATTTATTATGTAAACTTTTCATGATAACTCCTTCAATCTATACGGTATATATTTATACAATTTTATTTTTGTTATTTGTGAAAGCTACTCTTTCGGTTGTAAATATTCTGCAGCTAGTGCCGCCATCATGGTAATACCGGATTCTAAAATTTTTTCATCGATGGTAAAGCATGCATTATGAAGTGCAGGATTCCCCTCAAAGCCAGTGCCCAACCAAAGAAAAGCGCCTTTGATTTTGTGTAAGTATGCAGAAAAATCTTCTGCCGCCATAGACGGATGTTCTGGATGTACTACGGCGTCCTTGCCAAGGTATTTTTCTACGATGGATGTAGCATAGTCGATGGCATCTAGGTCATTCGTTGTCGCTCCGTGGCCGCGTTTATAATCTAAGGTACTCTTTGTTTTGTACATCATGTCCAAAGCTTGTAAGCTTTCACCTAAACGACGTTCAATATAGTCACGTTTCGCTGGTTCGTAGGTACGACAAGTCCCTTCGAGGTATACATCGCCGCAGCCTACATTATAGCGGTCACCACCGTTGATTACCCCAATGGTGCATACGAGATTTTCCATTGGATTCGTCTCACGGGCCACCATGGATTCTACATTAACAATCCAGTTGGCCGCAGCCACGATGGCATCGATACCATTGTGAGGTTCTGCACCATGCGTAGATTTACCGTGGATGTGCACGAAAAAATGATCAGATGCCGCCATAAGATGACCTTTCTTAAGGCCTACCGTGCCTACCGGCAATTGAGGCCATACATGAAGTCCAAAAATTTCATCTACATCATCTAGGATACCGCTGTCCACAATGCCTTGTGCACCAGGAAATAACGCCTCTTCTTCAGAAGGTTGGAATACGAGTTTAACGGTACCGTACAATTCATCTTTAATAGATTGCAACACAGCTGCCGCACCAAGCAAAATCGATATATGTCCATCGTGTCCGCAAGCATGCATAACACCTTCGTTTTGTGATGCAAAAGGTAGCCCCGTCTCTTCATGGATTGGCAATGCATCAATATCGGCCCGTAACGCAATAACAGGGCCTGTGTGAGCGCCCTGTATTTCACCGATAACTGCATAATCTGAAACATCATTGACAAATGGAATCCCGAGTTCTCCAAGAGTCTTTTGAATGAATAAAGATGTTTCTTTTTCTTGACCAGATAATTCTGGATGACTATGAATATGTCGACGCCATGCTATAACTTGTTCTTTATATTGTCTTTGCATATTTTTTTATTAAATCTTGTAATGTATTCATGACGTTATCTCCTTTATACACACCATGTATATTTTTATACATTTAATGCGTATTTTTTTATAACCTATGTACGTATTATAATACTATCACTTATATTATTCAAGTTTTATACATATATTTTTGTATTTTTTTATTTGTTATGCTATGCATTAATTTTTAATCATAGAACTATAAGCTATAAATTATATGAATGTCTAAGTATAAAAAGCTGTAATAGCATGCGTTGATGTAACGCATACTACTACAGCTCCATTTATTTTTCGTAATATTGTTTCATTTGTGTATAGCCATTAACGATGACCTCAATTTCACCAGTTCTAGGATGGAAAATAAGTCCATGAATTGGCACATCTTTTGGAATCAACGGATTCATACGCAATTCGTCCACTGTTTCCTCTACATTTTCAGCAGGATGTGTAAACCCATCCGCCCAGTGTTCCATTTCCTTTTTCACCATATGAATCGCTTCTGGTGCAATACCACGAGCTAACATTTTTTCTGTTAAGTTTTTAGCTGTTGTTTTAGCCATACCGCATTCATGGTGACCAATAATAAAAATTTCGTTAACACCTAGCTCATAAATGCAAACCAACAAACTACGAACAACACCATCAAAAGGCCCTGTAATACAGTTACCTGCAGTCTTAACAATCTTAGCCTCACCACGACCAATATCCATGGAATCCTCTAAGAAATTCACAAGGCGCGTATCCATACACGTTACAATCGCCATCTGACGACTCGGCATCTTACTGCATTTTGTATCTACATCAACATATCCTGTATTTTGATCCTCTACATATTCCTTATTATGTTTCAAAATATCATCAAGTAAACTCATATTTCCTCCTGATAAAAAAGACCTTGTCTAAATTAAAGCAAGGTCTCTATATTTAATACATTCGATATTTTATTATACCATATATCCGTATCCCCTATCTCTCCTGTCCATAGACTTCGGCTCGCTTAGTGACAGTAATAAACCGAAAGGAAGAGAGTGTTGAGTAGTCCGTGCTCGCGAGCGACTTTGGCCCTGCGAAGCCCGAAGGGCGAAGTCAGACCCGGCCGGTGGAGCGAGCAAGTATGGGCTACTCAACCTGAATACTCTAGGTTTATATGTCACTAGCGATCCGGAGTCGCCAATGCCTCTATAGCGACACTACCACCACGAACGACTTCGATTCGATTAACGAACATGTCTTTAAACAAGGCAATCATGTCATTGTTCTTAGACACGGTCTTTACGCATTGTACAAGTACGGATTTTCGATTGTAGTCGATGACCTTAAGGTCAAAGGTTTCTGCAATGCGGAATATTTCTTGTTTGTCCGCTTCTTTACAGCTATTAATCTTGATGAATAGTAATTCTTTTTTTGTAATCGGCATATCCGTAAAATCGATAACCTTAATAACCTCAACACTGCGGTTAAGTTGCTTAATGATTTGTTCATATGTCAAATCATCGCATGTGAGCTCTATAGTCATACGTGACATGGTAGGATCTTCTGTTTCACCTACTGTCAACGTATCAAGGTTATAGTTTTTACCAGCGAAGAGGCCTGAAATTTTGGCCAATACGCCGATTTGGTTTTCTACATATGCTGAAATGCAGCGTTTTTCTAAATGTAATTCCATAGCCCCTCCTATTTTTTATCCTTTAATAACATGTCGCTCAACGATTTACCTGCTGGTACCATTGGCAATACATTTAACTCGGTTGGAACGATACATTCAATAAGTGTTGGTCCATTTTTGAAAGCATCCGCTTTTGTAAAGGCTGCTTCTATTTCTTCAACTTTTGTAACACGTATACCTTGTGCACCATAGGCTTCTGCTAATTTCACAAAGTCTGGTACGTATTCAAATTCATTGTTATCGATCATATCACGAGTGACAATAGCGCTTTCATCCATCAATAAATTAGTACATGCATAGCGTTTATCGTAGAATAATTGTTGCCACTGACGTACATTGCCAAGATAGCCATTATTGATAACAACCAGGGTCACAGGCAAATGGTAATGTATAGCTGTTGCAAATTCTTGAATATTCATTTGCACGCCCCCATCCCCACAAATGGCGAATACGCGTTTTGTTGGATTACCAAATTGAGCACCAATAGCCGCCGGGAATCCATACCCCATCGTACCTAAACCACCAGATGTCAACAATTGATGATTGCCTTCAATTTCGAGGAATTGCGTAGTCCACAATTGGTTTTGACCTACATCGGTTGTCACCACTGGACGGTCATAATGATTATTAATGTAGTCGATAATATTTTGAGGCGTAAGACCTTCTTCACCAGCTTGCGTAACAGGACGCTCTTCTTTTAACTGTTGCAATTGAGCTGGCCAATCGCCTAAGTCGTGAGGTTCAATATATTCTAATAGAGCTTCAATCGCTAGTTTTGCATCCGCCACGATTGGAATATCTACCTTAATATTTTTAGAAATGGATGCGGCATCTACGTCAATATGTACAATTTTACAGTTTTGTGCAAATGTACTCAATTTGCCGGTAATACGGTCATTGAAACGAGTACCAATGGAGATCATCACATCACAATCGGTAATAGCCACATTCGGTGCATAACCACCGTGAATGCCTACATTGCCTAAGTACAATGGATGACGTGAACTAATAGCACCTTTCCCCATCAAGGTAGTGACTACAGGGATACCCGTTTTATCTACCAGCTGTGTCATCAATTCATTAGCACCACTGATGCTAATACCGCCACCTAATAAGAATAAAGGACGTTTAGCCTTAGCAATAACGGAGCACGCTTTTTTTACCTGACCAATGTGAACTGTCGTGTTTGGCTTATAACCACGGATGTTAACTTCATCAGGGTATACATCAGAGCCCATCGCTTTTTGGATATTCTTCGGAATATCTACAACAACAGGGCCTGGACGACCTGTTCGAGCAATGTAAAAGGCTTCTTTCAAAATACGTCCTAAATCTTTACGGTCACGAACGGTAACAGCATATTTACTTACATTACGAACAATGCCGACCGTATCTACTTCTTGGAATGCATCATTTCCCATCAACGCCAAATCAACTTGGCCTGTAATACACACCATAGGTACACTATCTGAGTAGGCTGTAGCAATACCGGTAACAAGATTTGTCGCACCTGGGCCAGAAGTAACCATGCAAACGCCAACCTTACCAGTGCTGCGTGCATAACCATCAGCAGCATGTGCTAATGCTTGCTCATGGCGAGGTAAAATTACTTTCACCTGATCTTGTTTGTATAATTCATCCATAATATCGATGGTTGCTGCACCAGGATAGTTGAATAAAATCTCAACATTCTCCTCTTGCAATGCTTTCACCACATATGCGGCACCTGAAATCATAGCCATCCTCCTATATACCAACCTACAAATGCTAGTAGATTATATCTAAAAAATTGAATATTACTGTTATTTATGATATACTTTTTAATATATCACATCTTAGTTGATGTGAGTATGAAATAACTCAATAAATCACTAAATTTAGTCGTATTTTCTGAAAGGACTGAATACTATGAAAGAAATTTTAGGTTTCCACTTAAACGGTTGCCCTTATTGCCATAACGCATTCCGTGCAATCGAAGAATTACAAGCAGAAAATCCTGCATATAAAAATATCAAAATCGACTGGGTTGAGGATCAAGATGCTCACGAATTATTCAAAACGCATCCATATGAATACTACCCTAACCTTTGGTTCGGTACTGATAAACAATACGAAGCACAACCTGGTGAAAGCTATGACCAAACTAAGGCATACATCAAGGCTGTATTCGATAAAGCGCTTGCATAAAACTATATAACCAATAAAAATGCACCTCTAACATACCATCTAATGTTAGGGGTGCATTTTAGTATAATAAAAGGTTATAGGGTTATAGCTTTTTGGGTACTATAAATTTACTGATTGCCTTATACACAATTAAAATCAATGCAATCTCTAAGGGGAAACAAATAATATTTTTAATAAGACGTCCAACAAATATAGCGGATACAGCTTTATTATAAAATATTGTCAGCCACAGTGTATTCAATAGCAAATGTATGCATACTGTCACAATCGCTTCTGGTAAAAGTAATCGTTTAAATGTAACATTACGACCATGTAAAAAATGTCCATACACATAGCCTACAAGAAATTCAGATACGATAAAGCCGGGAAAGAATACGCCTTGTCCAAATAGAGCCATGCCTATAAAGCAGGCAATAGCAGCCATTATACCAGCTGCCATCGGCCCATAAAGAATGGCAAATATAGCGGTTGATAGAAATCCAAAAGTGATATGTATAAAGGTAGTGTGAATAGCAAATATATAAGATAGTAAAACCGTCAACGCTACAAATATTCCCGTTCTTACAATCATATCAGTTTTCATGAGATATATGGCTCCTTTTTCTATCCTTCCACTCTAAATACATATGACGAACAACCTGAATTGGAGAGTGTAGTAACATCCGCGGGCCACCGTAGCGCATGATTTCACGGATTTTTCCTCGGTACGTCGGCGCATAACAATGTGTTTTACATACGCTACAAAACGTCTTATGCTCCATGTGTGGGCATACATCGATGCGATGCTGTGCATACTGCCATACCTCTTCACAATCTTCGCATAGTTGGCCCTTTGGCGTATGATGTTTATCATGACAATAGATGCCAATGATTTGACGCATCGTTTTGAGTTCTAATTGACGCTTTTCTTCTACTGTCATAATGCCTCCTATTTAACCGACCAAGATACCCATGCAACCGTATCCACTGTCTTATTATGAATTTTACCATCAATAGCACGCGGTTCAATGAGTTGTCTAATTTCTCGCTTCATATCTTCCATGGTGCCCCACTCATTATTGTGGAGACGCATCGTGAAATAATCTACCGCTTTATCAAGGCTCATAACCTCTGTTTCGGGTACAGTTTTATACGTAACTTTCACATTATGACCTATCTCATGAATGGCATCTAAACATGCTTTCATCTTACCAGCCCACGGAAATGAATCTCGTCCGAAGAAATGTTCTGACAACATATCTACCGTTTCATCCATACGTTCACTAAACGCAATCCATAGACATGTATCATGGCTTGCATCATGCATGGCCCGTATATTCTCTACATCAAACATGATAGGACAAAAAATACTATACGCCAAATCAAAGGATTTATCCCAGCCTAATTTCTGCCTAGTTTCTTCAGACCATGGTGCAATATATAGGCTCACATCAAGGCCTTCTTTATCTGCCAGTTGTTTTGCACCATGAATCATGCCATCGGACAAATCAATTCCCGTAGTTTTGTAACCTTCTCTAGCTAATCCAAGTGCATAATCACCAACACCACAACCAATGTCGAGAGCGGTACCACCAGCTGAAGGTAATAGATGTTCGTCCTTTAAAAATGAGAGAAAGTCAGTTACCTGTGCCTTACGATCTGCTCGATTATGTAGTTCTACGAAAAATTTAGATCGATTATTCCAGGCCGCTTGTTCATCGCGCCAATCATGGAGATCAACGGATACTTCTTGTATTGTATTATTCATATTATATCCTCTACTATAATACTGTATATGTGACTGTAAATATAGTTAACGCAATATCCATATGGCCCTATCATTCCAAATGGGCAGTTCAGATTTTGTATATGGATACTATATTTTCATTGTATATTATTCTCAATAAAATTTGTGTTACTATAGTCACATTTACATATATTATCTAAAGTATCGAATATCCTATTCTATATATTTACATTGTATCGGATAAAATATATCGTATAGAACGTCCCTTGCCAATCTGTTTAAGTCGCCCCTTCTCCACTAATCGTCGTAACACTCTACCGCTCGTGGCCTGTGCTACTTTTAATTCTGTATCAACATCACTCCGTTTGATGCTTCCACAATCACGAACTAGATTAATGATCTGTTCTTCTTGCTGATAGCTAATTTTAGGTACATTATGTTCAGATATAGGCTCATCAATATTGCAATTTGGTAATATTAATTTAAATGCATTAGTAGTCACAATAATTTGAGGTTTAACTGTTTTATTTTTATAGGCATCCATAATTTTTTGTAAGCCTGTCCCATAGGCTTCAATTAATTCTAACCGATAAAATACATTAGCTAATTTGGGATTCCGGCACAATGAAAACCCATCTAGTAAAATATCGTCTAAACTAGTTCTAGGTGGCAACCCGCCAAGCGATGTAAACTCAATACGATTATCATATATGCCTATGGTTGGACTGGCCATATACGAATAATCTCTATGAACTAGCATATTTAATAATGCTTCACGAATAGCAATCTGTGGATAATCTCGTTTATCCTTTCTATGAAGCCCTTCAATAGTGGCTTTAACTGCATTTCGATTATCTATATACTCGTACGCTTCATATAATTGATCTAATAAGGCCCCTCTGATTTCACGCCTATCTCTAAAAATATATCCATCTGTTCCCTGAAATACTGCAATTTTCAACTCATGAGGACATTGATCAGACAATAGCAACCCCAGATTGGTATAAATATCATCAAATTCAGTAATTCCTAAGGTTCTTTTTTGCAGATCATTAAAGGCTAGAGTTTTACTATCAAATTCATGTTTTAACCGTTTAAATGTTAATTTTTGTTGTAAGGATCTAGCACTTTCGTAACTATCTCCGTCAGTATCGCGAATCATATCCTTAATTAACATATCACTAGCTGGCACAGAAGCGAAACCTTGTCGCACATATACACCACTAGGTTTTAATCCCTTACTATGAATATAATAAGGTCTTAACGTGCCACGTTGGACTGTAATTTTTAATATATTTTTATCATGCTCTACCAAATTATCGTAATGAATAAATGCAGTAATATCTGGCTTAATGGAATCTCGCACTAAATTACCTATTTTCAACATAAGAGCATCACAATCATCTATACCTACAATATCGCCATTATCATCAATACCAACATAAATAGTACCACCATTAGTATTAGCAAAGGCAATAATCTCCTTTCGAATATCCGTTGTATATTCTCTTTTCAACTCTATTATTTCCGATTCTTTATACATATAAACCTCCTTTCTAATCTAATCTAATCTAATCTAATCTAATCTAATCATATTGTACTATTTTTAATGATTAGAAAACAATATATTTCATTATTTCCCAATAATCATCAAAAGGGACTATACCCACATGCAATATATTTGCATAAGGTATAGTCCCTTATAGTTAGATAAATTATTTTTTTATCATCTTGCTTAGTTTCTTCTGTATCTACAGATTTACCAAGCTCATTTTTGTTTTTAAAACTTGTTGTTCTAATTCTTCTACACTAGTTGGTTGTTCAGATTGTTCAGGTTTATCTTGAGGTTTAAATTCAGCAGGTTTCTTATCGAATGTATCTCTAAGTTTATCAGTACCTTCTTTAGCTAAGTTTTTGATAGCCTCAGGATCTGCACCGCTGAATCTTTGCAAGAGCTTCTTCATTCTTAGGATCGAAAGAATGGCGCTTGTTTAAAAGCCCAACATAGCGACTACGAATACCATGGGAATTTGCGCAATAGCACTGTTGTATTCTTTTACTTGGAAATTATAAATTTCGCGTTTATTAGAAATGAAAGTTTCATTTTCACTAATCGCTTCTAAAAATTTACCATATTGACTATCTGCTTTTTAACTCTGGGAATTGATTAGCTAACGCCGTAATATTTTTGAACAGCCTTAGCCGTTGCACGTGCCATTTCCAAGAAATTATCAGACACCTTTAATTGAATAGATTTCTCATAATCGCCATATTCATCAACTAAACCAGAGTATTGATTGATAATAGCTACCTTTTTTTCTCATAGGCTACGATAATATTAGCGCGAGCTTCTTTAATCTCTACAGTTAATTTTTTTGCAATGTATTATATTGCTTAATAAAGAAAAATTACCAATGCTAATATCAGCAGAAATATTAATGAACTCATATAATCCTCTCTCCATATCTGTAATTCTATAATGAAAACCAAAAATAACATGAACAACATGAATAATTTGGTAACATTATACCATATCAAATATATAACTGATATGAAATTTCATTCATGAAGTGTAAACTATAGAATACATTTCAGATATACCTTTACTCCATTTAGTAGTACGTTCATGTATGTCCATTCATTTTTCTCCTATTAATACATACAAATATCGCTTCAATGTTAACGATAAAAATTATTTCGTACACCACTTATATTTATTATAATAAAGAAAAGGAGGACTTGAAAGTATGGGAACTTATATACTAATCCTAATGTTTGTATTAGTTGCTATTGCCGTGACATTTGCTACTTATAACTTATCTATGATTAAATCCATGCCGCCTGAAGAACGTTATAAACTTCTCTATTTAAAGATGATCAAGTCTCTATAGGCATTGGTTTAGTAAGAAGAACCTATAAATTAAAAGATATTCGCGAAGTGCGTTTCTCTAAAGGGAAAAAATTCCGCAGCATGGGAAGTTGGGCCGGGAGAATGAAGATTTGCAAAATAAATGGTAAGACAAGCCGTTGGATAGAATTTGATGGTACTGTCTATTACAAAAAAATGGTATATATATCTAACGAAGAAATTATTGATAAATCAATAGACATACTCATGAAGGAATTTAGATCCAGAGGAATCCAGTGTAATAAATATAGATAGTAACATATAAAAACGGCTTCTCGAAATTTCGAGAAGCCGTTAGCTATTGGTGCGCCTAGCAGGATTCGAACCTGCGCACCCGGTTCCGGAGACCGGCGCTCTATCCCCTGAGCTATAGGCGCATGTGTACTAAAGAATTATACCATATTACAGCATGCTTCGATAGTATAAAGTATATTAGCACAAGGACATATAACATACGCCCCTATCATTAGCTAATCGATGAAATAATAATAGAGGCGTATTATTTTACATATTCTTTAATGACCTGTAAGAGTGCATCACAGCTACGACTGACATCATCATAGGTTTCGTCAAAGTTCCCCGTATACCAAGGATCCTTTACATCACGACTTTCACCAACAAAGGTCATAGCCTTATGCACCTTATGATCCACATCATCACCGATAATACGACGTAAGTTTCGTGCATTATTTTCATCCATGATGATGAGGTAATCAAAATTATGATAGTCATCTATCGTCACTTGGCGAGCCTTACGACGAGTATAAGGAATACCCATTGCATCTAATTTTTGTTTAGTCCCATAGTGGGTATCATTTCCTATCTCCTCACGAGATGTGGCAGCAGATTCGATATAAATAGAATCAGTCAAACCTGCCTCGTTAACGATATGCTTCATATAAAACTCTGCCATCGTAGAACGACAAATATTTCCGTGACAGATAAATAAAACATTAACCATTATATCTCCTTTAACACCACACCAAGTGTCGAATTATTAACGTACAAAGTTCGTAGATACATTTTTCTCTGTATCTGGATATGGCACACCTTGCTCCTTAGCTACCGCAAAACTACGCATCATCCAAATCATATTACGAGCCAAGTTACGCATGGTTTGCATGCCTTCTTCATCTTGCTTAGCATCCTCTGCTACTAGGCCGTGGCTGATATTCCAATACGTAGATCCTGCAATCGGCATTTGAGAAATACCAAAATATTTATTAAGCACATCAAAGGAGGCCGTTGTACCACCACGTCGAGCTACGGCAATAGATGCACCCGGTTTAAAGGCAAATGGATTTGGTGTTACATTTTCTGCACTGAAAAATACACGATCTAAAAAGGATAAAATACGACCACTTGGATGTGCATAGTATACAGGTGTGGCAAAGATAAAACCATCTGCATCTTTCGCTTTTTCTACGAAAGAATTTACATCATCATCCTTAAATACACATTCGCCATGCTTAAAACAATAACCACATTGAATACAATCACGAATAGGTTTATTGCCAAGCTGAATGACCTCTGTCTCTACATTGGCTTCGCTGAATACCTTTTGTACCTCTTGTATAGCTTGCATAGTCGTACCATTTACATGGCTACTACCATTTACGATCAAAACTTTCATATTCTATTCTCCTAATTTTTTTACTTAAAAAAATTGTATAAAGCTCTAGTTTTTTTATATTAGCATAGAAATGTGAATTTGTTAAATTAATAGATTTAGATGCCCGAATCCTCTTTTTCAGAATTAAAGAAAAATATAATTACACATTATCGCCGTAAAAATATAGCTCTAGTAATTTTTAATAAATAATCAATTGTCATATTATAAAATAATAATCTTTTATCTTATAAACAAAAAAACATCGACTACTATCATATGAATTAGTCGATGTTTTTTTGCACTATAAAGTTAACTATTCATGGCCGTCTAAAACTTCTATTAAAATTAAACCTACAAAATAGTTATATATTCAATTAGAAATTATGTCGTACCCCCGCATCGATACGCCATGTATTATCTATAGTAGCACCAAAGTTTTTCGTAAATGTGCCATATAGGTATGTACTAGGACGAACGCTCCAGGAGCCACCGATTTCGGCATCGAGCCAAGTATCTTTCAAATCGAGTTCCGTTTTTACTGTTGGATTGCCAGGTGCGGAATAGGTTGTGTTCATCTTACCAGCAAATTCATGAGCCAATGCAAGTTTTGCAAAGATATTGGATTTTTCTGTTTCTTTACCAATACCAAAGCCTAATCTACCCACGGCGGAGTTAACGCCGTCAGCTTTCACATGCATGGAGCCACCACCGGCAATATTAGCATCATAGGATACGCCATTCAAACGACCTACGATGAATTCTACGCTAGGGTCGATGTAGAAGCCATTTTGTTTCTTAATGCGCTTACCGTATTCGGCACTCAAGGATGTGCCAAATGTGTGGTAATCACCGTTCACACGTTGTCCACCTACCGAATAAAGTTTGTAATTATTGGATAAGCGGTTTCCACGAGCGATAATGTCTAGGTAACGACCATCATCATGTTGTTTTGTGCCATATAGCGCAATGCCACCAATTTTACCGTCTCCACTGCCAACGGCGTAGGAATTGCTAGATGTACTATAATCTAGGGCACCACCAAAGATCCAGCCATTCGATACCTTATGGTCATAACCAACTTGAACGCCATTATAGGTCATGCGAGCATCAGCACCATCTGTAATCTTTGATTTACCACCAATATATTTAGCCCATACACCTTGATCTGTATTAGCTAAACGAAGGTCACCTAAACGACGTTGTAAATCGTTTGTATTATTACGCCATGCCATAGCCGTAGATGCAAGAGCGGATTTAGTACCGCTTACCACTGAAGATTCTCCAGCATGTTTAACAGTCGCCGTATTACCTACAACAAGATTACCTTGTGCATCAAATGCATCTGTACCAAGTTCTGCAACAGCTGCAGGTCGTGTTATGCCTTCATTAATTTGAACTGCGGTAGCTAGTTTCTTATCATTTCCAGTGTATTGCAATTTATTAGCCAAAGATTGCATTTCAGCACGATAGCTAGCATCATCGGTTAAGTTTTTAGCACTATCCCCTTGCACCGTTACATGGCTATTGTCAGCTGCATGTTGGATAATGATTTGCCCCTTACCGTCTTCACTAGCTGGTACACCAGCCTTATAATCGGCATTCACAAAGCCGCTATAATTTTGAATGGTAATTGGACGTGCATCGATAGGGTGGATAATACCTGCCGCAGTTGGGTTCGCCCCACCTACGAGATTACGTACTTTACTCCCCTTATATAGGTACGCCGCATTATCCCCAGAAGGACGTTCTTTCTTAGGTGTAGGACGTTCCATACCAATCCATTCATTATTCCAAGTAGCCCCATTTTGTAGATAAATATCCGCGCCAGAATTATGTGGATTTTTATTGCTTTCAGCATATTCATTCAAAACAGCACCGGTAAGGCTAGAGTTAGGTGTTGTGAAAGCTAGTGCTATATTAGTTGGTTCAACATTATGATTTGGATCGCGGCCATAGTCCTTATTGATAAGGCCCACATTGCCAACAGCAACTAGGTCCTTAGTACCTGGATGTTTGCCATCAGCGCCTGCATTAACATATACATCCCCTTCTTCTGCTACTACAGAATAGGTATCAGATGTTTCTACAGGATGAGTGATAATCTTACCGCCTCCATCAACAAGGATATGACCTCGTTGATTGACTTGTAAACCAGAGCCGATAGCATCGATATCTACATTACCTTTAACGTGAATATTGGTATCTCCAAAATCTCGGTCTGGATTATCCTTACTAAGACGTGGCACCTTCCCACCGTAACCAGCATAAACAGCACTCATATAATAATGACCCAATTCTCGTTTAGAAGCAGGCGCATCATTTTTAAGACGAACCACTAAATCCTTATCTACCGTTAACTGGGATCCAAATCCATTGTAAATACCTGTTACATTTTTAGTTTTCCCTTCATCTGTCAAGCTTTTACCATGTACATTAATAGTTAATGTATCTTCAATATGCTTAACCTCTGGTTGCGTTTGTCTAGGGGAACCCATGGATAAACCGAGTAATTCTTCTGCTTTATCACTCGATACATTAATATCAGTAGCCCCAGCAGAATAAGATAAACCTGTTAACACTAAAGCGACCATGACTGCCGATACATGACGATATAATTTCATAAAGTTCTCTCTTCTTTCTTAGCCAGTCTTAATTTACACTCTCAACAGACTGGTTTATATACACTCAAAAAAACATAGAAAGACCCCTAAGGCCAACTTAGGAGGTCTTTTTATTAACTCACACACTCGGTAAGTACTAGAAAATACTAATTATTATTCTTCAGGAGAAATAAGGAATGACAATGCACTAAAGTATTTATTTTTGTTCCCCTTTATTTTTGTGTAGGGAATGCTACTTCTACGCCCACTACATTTAAGCCATCAGCAGTAACCGCTACCGTAGCTTTACCGTTTTCATCAGCTTTAGCTTCACCAGTCAAATCATTGACTAAATCTTTAATAAGAGGTGCATTTGCATAAGGTTTACCATCTTTCAATACTTGAATTTCATAAGTATCGCCTTTTTCTAAGTGTTAATGGGTTAACAGATGGAATGATTTGGATAAATGCATTTTTATCTACGAAAGGTTTTGCTTGTGCATTCCAATAGTGAATATCATATTTGATAGCATGTGTACTCTTAACAGCACCTGGTACTTCTGTAATTGGTTTATGAATCATTTTGCCATCTTTAGTTTTAGTCCAGTAGCCATAGTCAAAATTAGTTACTGTAACACCAAGATCTGCTGGTGGAACAATAGCTATATTTTTTTCATGTTTAACAACTTGTACTGGAATTTGTTTGCCTTGTACATCATAGCCAGTAATGTTTTTCACCATATCTGCACTATAGGCATTATCTACCGGGCCTTCACCAAGAACTAATACTTTTTCATCGGTACGGTTAGCAAAGAATACACCATGAGCGTCAACGGAAGAGCATACAAAACCTGCAGCCAAACCTACAGCAAATAAGGATGCTAATAATTTCTTATTCATAAAAACCTCCATAATCAATAACTTATATCAACAAACTTGCTATTATTATACAAATTTATGGAGGTTTCGTATATACCTATACCCGTATAATCAAACTATTATGCATACTTTGTATATATAGGCATTACTATGATTATCTATCATAAATGATAAATTTATCATCTAACTTTTCATATGCATATAATAAATAGGAATACCTAAACCTTATAAAAATACAAAAACGACACTCACTAGGAGTGTCGTTTTCATATATCTTGTATAGATATTATTTTTTATTTTTTGCAGCTTTCGCACGTGCAGCACGATCAAGGATTGTTTTACGCATACGAATGCTTTCAGGTGTTACTTCAACAAGTTCGTCATCGTTGATCCACTCAAGAGCTTGTTCCAAGGAGAAGATACGAGGTGGAGTCAAAGCGAACTGCTTCATCAGAGGAGCTAGAACGCATGTTAGTAACGTGTTTTTTCTTACATGGGTTAACATCCATATCAAGTTCACGAGTGTTTTCACCGATAACTTGGCCTGCGTACACGTCTTGGTTAGGACCAACGAACAATGTACCACGGTCTTGAACAGAGTTCAAACCATATGGTGTAGTTTCGCCATTTTCAAATGCTACCAAGGCACCGCGTGTACGGGAAGGAATTTCACCTTTGTATGGTGCATAACCATGGAATACATGGTTCATGATACCATTACCTTTTGGTAGCTGTTAAGAATTGTGCACGGAAACCGATCAAACCACGTGCAGGAATTACGAATTCCATGCGAAGGTAACCAGCTAACTCAACCATGTTAGTCAATTCAGCTTTACGTTGTCCAAGATTTTCCATTACAGTACCCATGAATTCTTGAGGTACGTCGATAGTCAAAGCTTCTAATGGTTCGCACAATTTGTCGTTAATAGTTTTGAAAATTACGCGAGGTTTACCTACTTGTAATTCATAACCTTCACGACGCATAGTTTCGATCAATACAGCCAAATGCAATTCGCCACGGCCAGATACTTTGAAAGCATCTGCAGAATCAGTTTCTTCTACCTTCATAGAAACATTAGTTTCTACTTCGCGGAACAAACGATCACGCAAGTGACGGGATGTAACGAATTCACCTTCACGGCCTGCGAATGGAGAGTTGTTTACGGAGAATACCATGGACAATGTTGGTTCGTCGATGGAAATGGATGGCAATGCTTCAGGATTTTCAGCATCTGCTACTGTCTCGCCGATATTGATATCGTCGATACCAGCGAATGCAATGATATCGCCCATTTCAGCTTCGTCAGTTTCAACACGATTCAAGCCATTATATGTATATACGCGGCCAATTTTCGCTTTACGAGTGCTTTCACCAGTCATGATAGCTACTTGTTGGTTAGTTTTCATTTTACCGCGAACGATACGGCCTACTGCGATTTTACCGATGAAGTTATCGTAATCAAGTGTAGTAACCATGAATTGAAGAGGACCTTCCAAATCACCTTGTGGTGCAGGAATTTCTTTAATCAATGTTTCAAACAATGGTTCCATATTTACAGCTTCGTCATCCCAGTTAGTTTTAGCCACACCAGCACGAGCAGATGCGTATACTACAGGGAAATCGAGTTGGTCATCATCAGCTTCAAGTTCCATGAACAATTCAAGAACTTCATCTTCAACCTCTTTAACACGTTGGTCAGGACGGTCAATTTTTGTTGATAACAACGATTGGTTTCAATTTTTTTGTTCTAATGCTTTACGCAAAAACATATTTAGTTTGAGGCATTGGACCTTCGTAAGCGTCTACGAGAAGCAATACGCCGTCAACCATGTTAAGTACACGTTCTACTTCACCGCCGAAGTCAGCATGGCCTGGAGTATCAACGATGTTGATTTTGATGCCATCATGCATAACTGCAGTGTTTTTGGACAAGATAGTAATACCACGTTCACGTTCCAAATCATTGGAGTCCATTACGCGTTCTGCTACCTTTTCATTTTCACGGAACACATGGCTTTGTTTTAATAATGCGTCCACCAAAGTAGTTTTACCATGGTCAACGTGGGCGATAATCGCTACATTACGAAGATTTTCGCGAATCATAAGATCCTCCCTTTAATTCCTTTAGTATATTCTATATCATATAACGCTTGTGAAAGTCGCTATATAGGTATATTCCCAAAATTGGCAACACTTAATTATAACGCAGTCTATAGAAAAAAGTCAAAACAGACGCCTATTCTAATCATGGCAATTTCAACATTTGATTATACTTTTGACTCATCTTAAACCAAAGACTTATTTACGCTCTATCACGCGCTTAGCAGATTTACGCAACAATGGAATTTGTTCATTCGTTAAATGAAAACAGAATTTAGGAATCATCTGTTCTATAATTTCTTCATCAGAGGCTTTCAAAATAAATTCTGGCTGTAGTATAGGTTCCAATTCATCAAGTCCAGGATAGTCTTTCCCGATGCTCCAATCATGATTCTTATTAAATGGGCACGAGTCTTGGCAATTATCACAGCCTATAATCCACTCTTCCAACATATCCTCTGTCACACCTTCTGGCAAATTACCATCACCAAAGGTATTGATAAAAGATACACAGGTTAATGGGTTCATTATAAACGGTGCAGATAAAGATTTCGTTTTTACACCCTTGCTGACATAAATCGCAAGTATCTGGACATGGTGGTATCTCTAGATGCTGAATATACTCACAAGACTTATCTATTAAATAGGCTACCAATTCATAATTAGAACCTTTAGGGCCATAAAAGAAATTATTTTTCCTATAAATGCCAAGTCCTGCTGCTACGGAAGCGGGGCGTAGCGGAACAACCCCTGCAGGCCTTGCTGTTTCACCGCCAATAAATTGGATATTCTTACTATGCAACCACGTTTCAAAAGATCGTCTTCGTTTGGCTTCAACACCATCTGGGATATTAGCTAATGATAATAGTAAGCCTTTTGCATATCGCTTCTGCAGCGACACAGGAAACTTATAATTTCCAAAATACTCGGTACAAACTACTATAGATTGTGCCCAAGGATAATTATCTTTTAATGCTAGAAAGTCTTTACTATGAGCATATACATCTTCACTTTCAGGTACATCTTCTAGACGCTTCGTTAACCGGTCTTTATAAAAATCAAGTGCATCAAGAGGCACTATACCACAACTATCATACCCACATGCTAGCGCTTTATCATGAATCTCCTGGGCCAACAAAGTATTCATATCATCGCCTCCTAAACACAAATGAACTATATAACCATCATACTCTTTTAAAAACCATAAAAAAAGATTTCTTATGAATACAGTCTCCTTAAAAAGAGTAACAGTACATAAGAAATCTTGTATGAGTATTTAGTTTGTATTAATCTTCGCCAATCATACGTACTTCTGGTTCAAGATGTACACCATGTTGGTCATATACGCGACGTTGTACTTCAGCAATTAAATCAAGTACATCCTTCGCACTAGCACTGCCTGTATTGATAACAAAGCCCGCATGCTTATGGGATACTTGCGCATCTCCTACGGATAAGCCCTTAAGGCCTGTTTGTTCAATCAAGGTCCCTGCAAAATACCCTGGTGGGCGTTTAAAGGTGGATCCAGCACTAGCAAATTCTAAAGGCTGTTTGGACTCGCGTTTTTCTGTAAGCTCATCCATTCTAGCCTTAATAACATTTTTATCGCCTGGTTTAAGCGTCATAATCACTTCGCCAATAACCTCATGATTATCATGGAATACACTATGACGATACCCAAAATCTAAATGCGATGCATCGTATTCTTTGATATTGCCTTGAAAATCTACAGCTCGCACCGCAGTGACTACATGGCTCATTTCCCCATCATAAGCGCCGGCATTCATAAATACGGCACCCCCTAATGTGCCAGGAATACCGATAGCAAACTCAAGGCCGGTCAAGCCATTTTCCCAGGCGAACTCAGAAGCGTCTTTCAACATATACCCAGAACCGATACACAATACGTTATCATTGCAGTCCATAATTTGTGTCATATGTCGAACAGATACAACAGCACCGCGAATGCCACCATCCTTCACGAGAATATTGGATCCGCAACCGATAATGGTAACAGGCACATCAAACTCGTGAATGGTGCGAAGCGCAAAGCTCAATTCAGCCATCGTTGTAGGCTCAACGAACAAATCAGCAGGGACCGCCGATTTTTAAAGGTCGTATGATGACGTCAAGTACTCCTCTTCTCGTACACGTGTACTTGGTAATTCTTTTCTAATAAAGCCGTTTGTAGGGCCTTAATGTTGTGGTTGTTGTTTTTTTCCCCATGATCTAAACACTTTCATCCCCTCAGTGATTGGTTCGCTAATGATTTTTGTAAATATCATTAGATACTTGGCTCCAACGCATTTGCGCTTGCAAATAATTAGCAGTGCAGTATTTGCTTGAATTTGAGGCATCAATTCCTCTTGTTTCTTTTTGCAAATCATCTGCTTCAGGCGCGCCGGACAACTTAGCATATTCCCATTGCATTTGTTGAGCCATAAATGTGCGCACCAATGCAGTTGCTTCTGCGTCAGCTTTCACAGCCTCTTGCGCTTGCATCAACTCTTTATACTCTTCAGATTCACGCATTGCGTGTGCTAAATCATGAGCTTTATCGTAATTCATATTCATTCCCCCTATTGCATACACTATTCTTTGTGAAAGCTAAGTTTCACGAACATCATACATTATTTTTACTTATGGCTAATCCAATTGCCAACTTCTTTCAAATCTGGATAATCCAATTGACGCATAGCCTCATAGGCAATAATAGCCACAGAATTAGAAAGGTTTAAAGACCGCGCCTCTTCCACCATAGGAATGCGAATGCACGTTTCTTCATTACCTTCTAATAAACTTTCAGGTAAACCTCTAGTTTCAGGACCAAACACGAGCATATCACCGATTTCAAACTTCACATCAGAATGTACATGTTTAGCCTTTGTAGTAGCATAAAAATAACGACGATCAGGATATTTCGCATATAGTTCTTCTATATTTTCATGTACCTGTACATCTACCAAATGCCAATAATCAAGGCCTGCCCGTTTAACATGCTTATCGTCAATGGAAAAGCCCAATGGTTTGATTAAATGCAAGGTCATATGGTTTGCCGCACAAAGGCGTGCAATATTACCGGTATTACCAGGAATCTCCGGTTCATATAATACAATTTCCATACTATTCCCTCTATTCTTATATCTATATTATTCTACCTAATCTAAAGTGCGTATTCAAGTAGTGAATTCTATTTTTCCTAGGTGGGACACAAATAGCCCTACACCACTAAGATTATTTACTGCTACTTCGAATAAAATGGCCGCTCTTGCCCCCATCTTTTTCAACGAGATACGTAGGCCCCATAATCATGCCTTTATCAATGGCCTTGCACATATCGTATACCGTAAGAAGGCCCACTTGAACAGCCGTAAGGGCCTCCATTTCAACACCGGTTTGCCCCGTTGTCTTAACCGTAGCCGTAATTTTAACCGCTTTATTATGTGTATCCGTTGTGAAAGCTAAACTTTCACTATCAACAAGGTGACAATGAACCTCTACCTTCGTAAGCATCAAAGGATGGCACAACGGAATGAGATTACTCGTTTGTTTAGCCCCCATAATAGCAGCCAATTGAGCAACGGATAAAACATCCCCCTTCTTCATCGTCCCACCTTGAATGCGCTCAAAAATGGCATCATTGATGGCGATAAAACCTTCTGCTACCGCAATACGATGCGTATGGTCCTTCCCCGAAACATCCACCATCCACGCATTACCTTGTTCATCAAAATGTGTTAATTCCATAATATTTCCTTATTTTATGTATAAATGTACATCAATAGTTTTACTTTTTCCATTTCTATTATACAATATAATTAAATTAGTATATATGAGGAAGGAAGTGTTCCTATGAAAACAAAATTAACTTATTTCGGCCATGCGTGCTTTATGTTAACAAATGGTGACGTATCCATGATTTTCGACCCATTTTTAACAGGCAATACATGGGACATCGCAAAAAAAGAAGATATTAAATGCCAATACATCTTCGTCAGCCACGGTCACGATGATCACTACGGCGACACAGAGTTCATCGCTAAAGCTAACGATGCGCTCGTAATCTCTACAGCTGAAGTTGCTGGCAAAGCAGCTGCTGCAGGTTGCCGTACACACGCGATGCACCTTGGCGGTAAATATGACTTTGAATTCGGTTCTATTCGTATCGTTCCAGCCTTCCATGGCGCAGGTGTACCAGGTGGCCACGCAGCAGGTTGTATCGTCAACTTTTTTGGCGACATCGTATACTTTGCAGGCGATACTGCCCTCTTTAGCGACATGAAACTATTAAACCGCTTTGGCGATATCGACTACGCACTTCTCCCTATCGGTGATAACTACACAATGGGTGTCGAAGATGCAGCCCTTGCAGCTAGCTATGTAAAAGCTCGCATCTCCATCCCAATCCACTACAAAACATGGCCTGTCATCGACCGCGAACCAGCTGTATTCACAAGCCTAGTAGAAGGCAAATACAACCAAACTGCGGTTATTATTGATCCAGGTTCTTCTATTGTTTTAAATAACTAATTACAATGTTGTGACAAAAACAGCCCCCAAACTCCTCCACCGGCTTGTTCTTCGCCCTACGGGCTCAGGCCAAAGTCAGAGTTTGGGGGCCATTTTTGTCATTCCACCTTGGTAATTTATCTATTATAAAACTAATACAGATAAATCAATAGAGTGCAAAAAGGACGCAATTGCGTCCTTTTTATATTAGAAGAATACTTTCATAATCTCAATAAATTAAATAGTATTTATACTCAAAAAGATATAGGGACGTCTAAAATCTAACCTTTCCCCGCCCTTGATATATGCATTTTTAAAAATTAGAACAGGCCTGTTCTAATTCCAGAACCCCAGTGTAATCAGTGACTTAACAATCTTAATAAGCTAGGTAGCATCTACGTTCAGAAAGGGGACGAGGGTGACTAAAATCTGACTTTGGCCCGTTCTTTATTATGCCCGAAGTGATCAGCTGCTTAACAATCTTAATGGAGCAAATATCATCTACGTTCAAAAGGGAGGTGTGAGTGTCTAAAATCTGACTTTGGCCCGTTCTCTTTTTACCCGATGTAATCAATGACTTACCAATCTTAATAAGCTTGGTAGCATCTACGTTCAGAAAGGGGACGAGGGTGACTAAAATCTGACTTTGGCCCCAATCCATAAAATGGAGCACGCTTTTTTTCGGCGCTAGAAACAGAGACAGGTCGATAGCCTCTATCAGCCGACTTTGGCCCCTCAAGGCCGTAATAAAAAAGCTCTAAGATTGTTAAGTAATGATTACTCTTGATTCGCCATGGAAAACCCCGACCGACTGCTCATTCTCACGAATTCGTCGATGTCTTGTGTTTCGTCAACGGCTACATAGCCCATTTCACGGACTATACCGTGTGGATTATGCAAGGATAGTTTAGGTTCAGAGCCCGTAAGGACCCAAAGTACTTTGTATCCTTTTGGCGCTTCGCGAAGGCGGTCTTCGCCTTTCCCATCCGTAAAGTATACGAGTAAATCTACGTGATGTTGATTAGCTAGAGAAAATACAGGTGAAAAGGCGGTAGACCCACGCACATCGAGTCGTGGTTTTACGTCTTTCACAGTTTCCATTGTATAGGTACGACGTACTTCGTTATCACATTCTACAATGGTAATGCGATGATTATAGGCATGTACGATTTGTAATACTTGTTCTAAAGCATTGGTAAATTCCGCATCTGTAATGCTACCGCTCATATCGAGGGCTACCCACACATTTCGCCTTATGTTGACGTAATGTGCCAGATAATTCCAGACGCTCAGGTTGACGACGATTGCGACGCATCGTCGTTTTTTTATGTCCACTAGCCACCTTACCCATCAACTTTTTAAGATAAAAATACCATGGCAAGGAACGGCGCGTCTTTTGGAATGTATCGATAAGGCTTTTTACATAACCTTCCATATCCCCTTTTGATGCTTCGTTGATATAGCGTTCCGTAATTTTATCCATCGTCTCTGTATCGATAGCATCGGACTCATCCCAAATATCATGGCTTGAATCAGCATTAAACTCCATGGCTATGATTTGACTGGAATCCTCGACAGCTATAAAAAGATCTGGTTTTTCCTGCATCGCCTTATCAATGGCCTTTGCGTAGTACTCCAATGTGCGGAATCGCTTTAGTAAAAGTCCATATCTTGCATTTACATTGGCAACGGTTATAGCATCGCGGTCTACATGTTCTAAATAATCGTTTACAACCATGTCCATAGCCATGTGAACAGCTTTTTTATTAAACCGTTGACTAAGTTCTTTGACCCGCATCAAATGAGCGGATATAACATGTAATATTTCTCGTTTAATGCCATCTTTCATAACATCCGGCGGTTGTCGTAACATAATGAAAGGATTCACATATAGCACATAGCCACCGTGTTTGAGGTTAACACCAAAAGCGCTGGTCATGTCTAAGCGTACACGATGCGTCATTTGTAGATAAAAATAGCCAAAGAATTGATCCTCGTCAAGCAATAAACTATTTACATCATGCAAGATATGCCATAACCGTTGTTCATAGCCATCGGCTAGTACGTGTTGTGTCAACACATCGAGATCTGTGCCTTCACCCTCATACAGTTCCGTTAATCCCTTGCCTATCGTGCCAATATGACTATCCGACATATTGTGATTTACCATATCTACAGCAATATCTTCTGCCTGTTGTTTATGCACTGGATGTTCATCTACATACGCTTGATAACGTGCGTATAGTTGCTCATACAATGCATCCGCATCACGAGCAATCTGATTACGCTTTCTATGCCAGCGATCGAGTTCCTTGATAGCCTCTTCATCGTAGCGTCCAGTCTTCTCCCATCCGTCTATATGAGTAAGCAGGTCAGACGCATCCCGAATATCGTCTTTATCTAAATTTCGATTCATAATTTCTACCTGTCATATGCACTTTCACAATTAACGATTGGCTTCAAAAAACGTTTCAATAAAGAGCTCATCCTCAATAGCATAGCTATACACATGAGCATATGCGTTGCGTAAATCTTTCATAACAGCAATGCGCAAATCACCTGGATACAATGTGATGAACTCAATAAAAGTAATGAACTTCTTCGGCATTACTATTACGATTCAAACGATACAACATATTTTTTTCGCAGAAACATAGAGGCGAGTAGGACTTTCACCATTAACACGTTCTTGCAAGGACATAATGGCACCCGGTTTATGCACAGCCTCTAACACATCATCAAAGGAAATCAATGGCTCTTGTTCAGTTTCAACGAAAATTAACAAAGGCCTCCGCAATGAGTTTACCCACATTACCACGGATAACATTTTGGAATACTTCACGGCTATAACCACCTTCCTTATAGATACCATAAATATGAGATATCCGTTCAAAGGAACGCGGTGTCGCATCGATGTCATCTTCATGACGTTGATTTAAATAATCTGGATAAGAGGAGATAAATTCCACCACCTTATCTTCAATGCCTGCAGAAATAGCCCAGTCAATCCACTGCATATAATCCGCTTCCATATAAAGCCATACAAAACGGTTTTGTTGGGCTGGATCCATATCAATCGTTTGGTAGTCAAAGGAATCCTCTGGGTTCATAGCCGCAATGATGCGTACATCATCACTCAAAACAAATCCATTGATTTCTCGGTTCAAAATTAAGTTCATCAATTCTTGTTGCACCGCATGCTCTGCACGATTAATTTCATCGATAAACAGCAACACATGTCGACCTGCATTAACAGCCCTTGATACATGTTCTAATGTATGATGTACGGCATACACGGTGGTCTTTATTTCTTTAACCGCCCCATTACTATCTTTATGAGATACAGTTTCCACCGTAGGCAAACCGCCTATTTCGCCTTCTTTTAAAAGATTACCATCAATGGTGACGAGTTCCCAATCATGAGACTCTGCTACGCGCGTTGCTAGCGATGTTTTACCAATCCCCGTTTCACCAACGAGCAATGGTACTTGATTAGCGGCTAGTACCAATTCCACACTAGCCATTGTATCTGTAAAATTCATTATGACTCCTTCTTAATTAATATAGTAAATACTGATCAATAGCAATTTTCTTTGCCTCTATAGATCCGTATGCATCAACTAATGACAATACATCGATGGGCCATGTTGATTGGCGTCCACCAATGGCAGGATTGCTTACGAGTTCTCGCACATAGCGATCTTCTACAGCAGGATTTGCAATCATTTCAGTTATAATTTGTCGAACCATATCGACAGTCAAGCCTATTTGTTTCGGTACATACCCAAGTATCAATGTAGAAACCTTCAATAGCTCTACCACTGTATCTAAATCTAGGTTCGTAATTTGACGCATAGCCTGCGGATCTTGTAACACGGCGGCTTTCAAAATGTCCAATGTCGGATTCTGGATATAGCGCAATGATAAATAATTAGATTTTACAGCAGCCATTTGAACCCGCTCTGATGGATTGGCAATATATTGCAATGCATCATATTGTGTTTCTACAGCCCTTAACTGTAATTCCTCTGATGGATTTGTAATATATCGAATGGCCCAGCCCGATTGGTCTAAGGCAATGCGAACCACATCATCTGATGGATGTTGAATATACTCAAGTACCGCCCAATCTTGTTTGACTAATGAAATCAATAATTCGTCACTTGGATTGTCCACATATTGAATGGCCCGTGGCGACTGTGCTAACGCAGTTTCAATCACTCGATCAGTAGGATTTTTAATGTACTGTAATAGCATCCCATTCTGTTCCACACAGACTAACTGCATTTCCTCTGTAGGATTAGGGATATTGCGTACGCCATGGGGATTGTTTTTGAGAGCCGTTATATATTGTTCTTCTGTCATACTATCCTTCATTTCTATCTAAAAAGGCCATACGAATACGTACGGCCTATACTGAATTCTATTCCTATTGTATCATAATTTTTCGATATAATTATATCTGTTTCGTATACTTACTACACTGTTAATGAATCTAAATCAGAATTATTCCCAATAACTAATAATTTATCATCTTCACCGAGGATGGTAATTGGGTTTGGTGGAACTTCTAAATCCTCACCGCGTCTTATGCCTACTGCATTAAGATTATATTTCTCACGCAAATTGGAATCTTTCAAACATGTGCCAACCATAAATGAAGGCATTTTTATTTCTATAAGACTAATATTTTTGGATAGTTGTAAATAATCCATCACATGGTCTCTAGTTAAAAATTGTACAAGACGTAATGCCATATCATATTCAGGGTAAATCACTTGATCTACACCTATTTTATGAAGCATTTTACCTTGTATATTATTTTTCAGCCTTGGCCACAATTTTTAGGTGCGTCTAACTCTTTAAGAAGCATAGCTGTCATTAGATTAGCTTGAAGATTTCCACCTATAGCCACAATAACCATATCAAACTGGCTTAGCGCCAATGCTTTGATTGCCTCTTCATCGGTTGTATCTGCAACTATAGCATGTGTTATAAATGGTGAAATTTTTCTGTACAACTTCTGGATCGATATCTACACCTAATACCTCATGATCCATGGAAGCTAACATCTTGGCAACAGTGCCACCAAATTGACCAAGACCTATTACTGCTATCGTTTATGTTTCATATATGCCCCCTTTTATATTCAATCTAATCTGTTTTTATAACAATACACGCTCTTCTGCATAGCTAATTGGTTTAGTCGGTGCCGTTCTTAACGCCCAAGTACCAATAACAGTCATAACCCCAACACGGCCCGTAAACATGACAAGCATCAACACCCATTTACTACTTTCAGATAAATCAGGTGTAATCCCCGTCGAAAGACCTACGGTCCCAAAGGCAGAGGTTACCTCAAAAAGTATTCGAATAAAGTTATACGGCTCATCCCAAGCTAAATAGCAAGTAGCAAGCAAAACAAGAAGGATGGATAAAAAGATTATCCCATTTGCCTTAAGGACAGTAACCAACGAAATACGACGTTCAAAAACCTCTGTATCAGAACGGTTATTAAATAATGTACGCGATGCTAGAAAAGCGACAGCAATAGTACTAATTTTAACACCTCCTCCTGTGGAGTTAGGACCTGCCCCGATAAACATAAAAATGATGGTAATAAACAGAGTTATGGGATGTAAATCATTATAATCTACAGTTGCAAGACCTGCCGTACGAGGGGTAATCGATTGAAATAGAGCAGCCATGACCTTATTCCATATAGGTAAAGGACCAAAAGTTTTGGGATTCGCCCACTCAACTCCCAAGAAAATAATAGTCCCTAAAAGGATGAGCACCGTTGTGCCAACTAACATTATTTTTGTGTGTAGTTTTAAATCTACAAAACGTCGTAGCTTGCGATGCGACCAAATATCAAAGGTTGCGAGATATCCGAAACCACCTATTACAATAAGGGCCATTGTATTTATATTAAATAATACATCGCCCACCATGGCATAAGGTAGATTATTATCAAAGAATATAAACCCTGCATTACAAAAGGTCGAGATGGATTGCATGATTCCCGTATATAATGCAGCATCACCAATATAAGGATATAGCTGAATGGTATAGAGAATACCACCAATAATTTCGGCACAAAAGGTATAAATAGTTAGCTTTTTCGTAATGTGTAAAAGCCCTTTCATTCCATCTTGCCCTACATCCTCAGATAAAAGCACGCGATTTTTTAGACCTACCCGTCGCCCTAATACTAGAGCGATAATAGTGGTAAAGGAAACAATCCCCAAACCACCTAATTGGATAAGGATTACCATGACGATTTTGCCAAACAAGGACCAATGATAATAGGTATCTACTGTCGCCAATCCTGTTACAGAAACGCAAGATACTGCGGTAAAAGCTGCATCTACAAGCGCTGTACTATGGCCTTGAGCATTTGATAGGGGCAACATGAGCAATATCGTCCCTATAGTCATAACAGCCAAAAAGCTAAGAGCTAATAGACGATAAGGATTATGTTGCATATATTGCTGAACTTGATTTTTTGAAGTATTTTTCCACATAACCATAATCCTATCCTATAAGCGCCTTGATATCTTCTAAACTCGGCAATGGACTGCGGCCGCCAATTCCTTGCGTATTAAGAGCTGCTACAGCAGAAGCAAAAGTAGCCGCTTTTTCTAAGTCCTCGTGCGCACAACTATGGAGTAAATCGATAGCATTTAAGGACTGGCTCGTTTCATTCATAGTTGATGTGTTAGTACCATCTGCTATTTTGCAAAGTGTTTTTGTAAGCATATACAAAAAAGCACCATGGAAGCTATCCCCAGCCCCCGTTGTATCTACTACAGTAGCTTGAGAAAATGGTTCACATCGATAAGATGTTCCATCAGGCCATACAAAATAACTACCGTTAGCACCATCGGTAACACCTGCTATGAAGGCTCCTCGTTCATGAATGATACGACAAGCATCTTCTAAATTAGTTGTGCCTGTATATTTTTCAGCATAGTCTCGAGCTACGATAACGATGTGACTGGCCTCTGTAATAGGCTTCATATCTTCATCGTAGCGCTGAGCACCACCATCTAAAGAAATAATAGTGCCTACCTCTTTTGCAACGGCCATAGCAGAGCGCATGAGTTTGCGATGTCTACCATTGATATGCAAAATATAGGCAGATTCTATGAGTTGTTTATGAGCCTCTAAGAACTCAGGCTCAGTTGCAGTAGCTCGTTCAAAAAATACAGCGCGCTCCCCTGTCTTCTGTTTCACAAGAATCGTTGCAGTTCCACTCTTAGCATCCGCATCAACTTGGATGCCCTCTGTATTGACATTATATTTATGAAAGTCCTCTAGAATATAGCGTCCAACCATATCATCCCCAATACGGTCAATCATTACCGTCCGAGATCCATATTTACCAGCCGTGGCTAGTGCAGTCGCTACTGGACCGCCGCCATCTGTAGTAGACGAGACGGCCTGTTGCACCTCACGCCCCGTTGGAAAATGATCAACTACGATGAATCGATCTAAGGTACTAGCCCCAATACCAACTATATCTATCACTTCGTTAGGAAATGCATTCATACTAACCTCCTAATACCTTGTATAACTATATGTACAGAATACATTCCGAAACATAAAAAGTAAACCCTAGGCCACGATATATTCTCGTTAAACTGAATAGTCCAGTTTAAAGAATAGATCGTAATCTAGGGTTTTAATACTAAGATAAAACGTACCTGTCAATGTTTGTAGTTATTTATATGAGAGGTTGTTAGTGATAATTAGGACATCATACGTTCCATCATGTATTCAATTTCATCAGCGCTCAAATTCGCCATAGCTTGAATCATGCGATTTGCTGATTCACCAGAGGCACCACTCTTAGCGATTTCTTCTTTCGCTTTTGTCATGAGTGCTTCTTTGCGTTGCGCTTCTGTCTGTTCATCGGTTGGTACCGAAATATTAGCCTTACCTTGGCCAATACCACGTATCTCTTGATTAGGATTTTCTTTAGATGTAGTCTTTGTATCTTGGGCCGCTACGGATTCTAAGGCAAAGGAGTTTTTGCCCGTTATAATATATTCCATAGCCTCCAATGTACTTTGCGTGATATTTACAGTCCAGAATTCACCAGCGGATGTCAATTTATACAATAAGCCATTATACGAAACTAGGCCTCGTTTCTCCCATAGTTTATACAACCAATTCAATTCATCTAAACGAGAATCCATAGCCACTAATGTATTAATATTTAAGTAACCTTGTTCAAGTTGGCTCACAACTTGATTAACAAATGGTTGTAAATCACTTTGCTTCATAAGTGCCATAAATGGTTTTTCGCCACGGCTTACCATATCTTCATATGGTTTAAGCGCACGATGTAACATCATCCCATAACCATCCACATTGCCACCGGCACCACTGCCAAACGGGAACATCGGTACACCTGCTTTAGCTAAGATATTGTATAAACTACGTTCACGATTATTAGCACTCCAGTGTGCGGCACTCAATCTTCGATAGGCACGAGCCTCTAAATAGGTACGTCCAAATTCAAACATATCCCCTTGCATAGACGTTGTGGCTGCTGGTGGCACCTTACCGCTCGCAATATCGCGGTTTAAATCACTTCCATCGAATACATTCAATTGATATAGGTCAGCACCATCTACACCAGAACTTACTAAGTCGGCTAAGTCTTGTTCCCAAACCTCCATTGTTTGACCAGGCAATCCGTAAATCAAGTCGATCACAACGGAACATTGACCATAGGCCTTTAGAGCCGCCAAACGCTCTAGTACGGTTTCTTTTGTATCCAAACGACCTACCATTTGGCGCACTTCAGTATTAAAGGATTGGATGCCAATAGACATACGGTTAACGCCATTATTCATCCATACTTCAAGATTTTCAGGAATCAAATCATGAATGCGACCTTCTAGCGTAAGCTCATAATCATTAGCTAGTGGTAAGTATTCTTTAATCGCTTTTAACAAGCGCTCAGAGTTTGCTGGAGATAAGGATGTCGGTGTGCCACCGCCAATGAATACAGCGTGGATAAGACCATCCTTTAAGCGTGGACATTCACTAGCCAGCTTAAGTTCCCCAATAAGGCCATCAATATAGTTATCTTCAATACTTTGACTTGTACCATTTTGGAAGAACCCACAGTACGTACATTTTGTCTTGCAGAATGGAATATGTATATAAGCACACTGCATTTGCCCCCTCTTAGGAGTACCACGCATTACAGTATCCCATACAGATTGTGATTCCTTCGGTGAAATTAAAGTCCCATTAAGGCCTGCATGAACAACGCGCTTATGAGGAAAGGCGCCACTCATAGGATTATCACAGGCCAATCCTAGTTGCAGATTCCGTTGTTTTTCTGGAATCGATTCGAAAAAACTCGCTAAACTCATACGTTCCCCCTTTCACTCATTAGCCTTGCAACTTTGCAAGCACAGATTTAGCAAATTCTTTCGCATTTGCAAAATCTTGTTCATCAGGATGCGTTTCTGCCGCCTTATGCAATGCATCACGTTCAGAGCTTTGTCCATGAGCAGATCCTGGTGGGAACATTTTGTACATCATCTCAATAACCTTAGGATCGATTTTGCCTTGGCATACAAAACCATCTACGAGAGATTCTTTATTAGGCAATAAGGCAGATGCCTTTTCAATACTTTCACGAGCATGATCAGAATCGGCATACATGCCCAGTGTAGCAAAGAATACTATATGTTTATTGGTAAGGGTTTCAATCAACTTAGCCGCTTCTTTATTAGCTGTGCCACGATCCACCCAGAAACCTAAAAATACAGTATCGTAATCCCCTAGATTAGCCGGTGCCTCTTTTACCGGTACACAAGGTGTACCTTCAGGCATAACAGAGGCCATCGCCTCCGCTACGCTTTTGTATTCCCAGTGAGGGAAGAATATAAAATAATAGTACCCATATTTATCTCCTTACATTATGTATGATTAATCATCGTCATCTGTACCTTCGGATAGGTCAAATCGTACCGGAACAGTTACCGGTTGAATGTCATCTGTTGGGTTTTGATATGGTAATGCACGATTTACCGCAGCCATAGCCTCTTCTCTCAACAATGGATCATCGCCAGATTCCACATATTGTTCAACGGCATTACCATTTGTATCAATACGTACAAATACGTAAATTGTTTCATGAACTTCTTTATGTTGACGAATGTATTGTTGAGGAATCACCTTCTGATTATTTACAGCATTATAAAAGCCTTGTTTATCAAAAGCGACATGAGCTCGACCATGACCATCACCAGAGCCCTTGTCCGTACCAGAGCCTTCGCCTTCACCCTGTCCATCACCAACGCCCGTTCCTGTACCAGTACCATGGCCGCCACCTTCGCCGCCACCAGATCCTGGACCATTACCGGCACCACCGCTTTCACCAGATACATTTGATGTATTTTCACTACCCTTACTTGGGACATCTACCGCATCAGGAATATCCGTCGCTGTAGATGGTTCTACATTCGCTACTACAGCCTTTGTTCTTGCCGCCACTTCATCTGCAGACAATGGTTTTGGGAATAGAGATGACCTATCACCGCCGCCACCACCAGCGTGACCACTACCGCCATCGTCGAGCACACTTTGGGTGAGATCGACTTCATAGGTTTCCTGCTCTTGAATGGCCGGAACAACTACGAAAAAGATAACGGCAATAAAGAGAATGATAAGATGAACTACGGCGGATATTATGGCTGCTTTTTTCCATGATATGCCTAGACCCATAGTTATCCTTTCTGTTCTGCTGCAATAGCTAAGCGTTTAACGCCAGATTGTTTGAGCATATCCATGATGGCTACTACTTGGCCATGAGCTGCTCGTTTATCTGCTTGTAAAATAACGCTAGCATTTGGATTTTCTTGAATCCGTTGTTTAATCATAGCTTCTGCTTGATCAATACTCATTGGGACATTATCAATCGTTATATGACCTTCTGCATCTAATGTAAGCACCACCGGTAATTGAGCTGGTGCAGATGCGGTTGTAGCCTGTGGCAACTGTACAGACAAAGCCTTTTGGGCAATTGTTTGTAAGCTATTCATCATGAAGAACACCAATAGGAAGAATATGATATCAATCATAGGGATAATCATGAATTCAGGCTTGGATTTCATACGAAAACTTTGTAAATTCATAGTTATTTCCACCCTTCTCGTTTTGCGGTAATGATGTTAACACACATGTTTTCAATTTGGTTAATAATAGAGTCCAAACGATGGCTAAAGAATGTATACACAATAAAGGCCATAATGGCTACACATAAGCCAGTCGCCGTTGCGATAAGGGCTTCCCCTACACCACCAGTAATGGCAGATGCACCAGCACCAGCATCGAGGATACTAAAGGAACCAATCATACCTGTTACGGTGCCAAGTAGGCCCTAACAATGGGGAAATTGTAACGGTTGCACTTAAGTAATCCATATATTTTCTAAAACCTACTGCATCGACGCCCATTTGATCAGAGAATGCCGTTTTCATGCCTTCTTCAGTAGCGCCATTTTTCAAACCAGCTTCAGCAATACGGCTAGCGATGGATGGGTTTTCTTTGATTACCTTTTCAATTTCATCCCATTTTTGTAATTTTGCATACTCATTAACCGCATGAGTTACTATATAGGTTTTCCCTGCATATTTACGATAGTAGAAAGTGCGTTCTACGGCAATAGCAATGACCATAAGAGACAAGAATAATAATGGATACATTACATACCCGCCACTATGAAACAAGTGAATGACATAATTTAGATTTTCCATACTAATAAACCTTTCTGTCTATTTATAGACTGCACATTAGAACCTGTACGTTCCTTGAATTCTTGCATAATCGCCTAACTTAAAAGCTTTCATTACCATATAAAGTATCTCGTTTATTTGTGCCCTTCGCATCAAATGTATAGAATGCTTCAAGGAGTAAATCCTTGCGCGGTACATAGCCCAGCACCGAATGTAAAAGCTGCGGATACCATCGAGGTAACGATCCGGTACAGCACCTGTACCATTACCACCGAGGAATGAGCCATGAGCGAAGTATTTATAATCGATGAACGCGTTCCAAGATTTTGGAACATCGATATCAGCACGACCAATGTCGAGACGAGCCATCCAGAAATGAGGTGTACCGCCCATTTGGTGACCTTTTACAGTAAAGTCTGCGGTTCCACGTTCATGGTCATATACAGTATTACCATTCATGTAGCGGCCAAATTTCGATCTATTTTGACCATAATCTACAGTAAGTACTGCGCTTTCACCGATTTGGTATTTAGCGCCAATACCAAATACATTCGCTATATTGGAGAAGCTTTGTTCATCATTACCATTACCATTGGCATTTAAGAATGTACGTTTACTACCATTAAAGGATCGTAAGTACCATGCTTGTAAACCAAGACGGTCGCCAATTTGTTTCTTCACTTGAACAAAGGCTGCTGTTTCAATAGGTGGAATTGTATCTTTTTCAAGAACAATGCCTTCGGTTTGAATGATGTTACCAATGATTTTACCAATTGCTTCACGTGGTAATTTATTTTCAGACTCTGCATCATGTACAACCTTTTCAAGATTATACATATAGTTGAACAATGCATTTGGCATGCCCCAACCATAGTCAGAACTACCTTCACCATAATCATTGGAGGACATTGTAAAGTTCTTTTTGTAAATCGCATCTTTAGCATCATAATCACTAAATACATAACTACCACTATCGTATTTATATGTTTTAGCACCTAAGTAACCAGTGAACTCATAATCACTAGCTGGTTGTCCATAGTAATCATAAGATTGTTTGAACGTGCCATCTGGCTGTTTAACCCAAACCACATCAAGCTCACTATTGTTATAGTTGCTCCAGTTATCTGTAGCATTATATTTAGCAATTTCTGCTACGGATTGATTGATTTCGTCACTATGTTTTTCAACATAGGCTTTAGGATTTACTAAAGCCTCTTTATTATCAGTAGATACGATAAGACCTTTAGCCTTTTCTTTTCAAGTATTCAGGGTATAAAGAAGAGTTCACATTATACATAATGTCCCCGGTCTTATAGAGTTTTTCCCCTGTATTCTTATTAGTGATTTCATACATTGCATAACCACCAGATGGAATATCGAGGGAGAATTTCTTCTCAGCCATATCTGTAGGGTATGCCTTTGTAAGAATATCTTGTAAGCGGCTCATCACTTGAGCTTGTTTTTGTTGTGTTTCTGCGAGCTTTGCATTAGCCTTTTCAAGCTCTTGATCGCGATTCGGATTGCTCCAACTTAGATTCAATGTAGCTTTATAAGCTTCATATTCATCTTGTAATCCTTTTAGCTGTTGATAGAAGTAAATTGTATCTACCTTACCTTTATAAGTAGATTCATAAATACCTGTTGGGCTATCTGGTGCTGGTGCATCCTCAGTGGATTTGCTTTCACCATCAGACCCAGTTTGTAGCATTATTAATATCATAAGGATACTCATCACGATTAATACCAATTAACTCTGCTGCTGTTGGAGGTCTAGTAATCACTTCATGTACCACATGAGTATACGCTGAATCACTAATACCCGTGCTATGTTTAAAGTTACCTACCCCAATGCGAACTTGCGTATCATTACCAGTCCATACGCCACGAACCCCATCATAGGATTGACCGAACCAGTATCCACTAGCCCCCATAGGTTCGTTTAAACGACCCACAGAAACATCCCATTTCTTGACATGTCTTGTAAGATCAACCGTATCAAGACGTTGATGATTGAAACCTTTTGACTCCGATTTAGTCCAACTTGTATCAACGCCGCTCATACCGGTCATGCTACCGATAACGGAGAGATTTGTGAACGGGTTGATGCGAGCATCAAGACCAAGGCGAATGCGTTGTTCAAAACTATGGCGATTAGAATCGTACATATTCGCTTTCGCAGAACCGATGGCTGAATTAGAGCGGAATGGAGATTGTGGACGATTGGTGCCGTCGTGAGACATCCAGCGTGCACGATAATCTCCGATAAATATGACGCCACGTTCCTTAGTCGTATCAAAATCAGGACGAATAAAGTCAGTTAGTTTAACAACTTCGGATATATTTTGTACGCCTGCTTCATTACCAGCCGCTACATTAGTTACGCTACCATTTGCATCAATAGCTTTATTACTATCTTTTCCGATTGGCGTAGTCTTAGCATCGCCACCACCAAACTTAAGATTAACGCCGATACGATATACCCGTTCTTGCGTTGCTCGGTCATCATCGCGATGATTAAAGATATTATTAATCCCAAAGTACATCATGGCATTCTTGTTAAATCGTTTTTGGACCATCAAATTCCAAATGCCAAATGTTTTCTTTTGGTAAACTTGCTTTTTGTACACACCTGCATCACCGGATAAAATATCTGGCCAGTAGTTACCACCATTGTTCAAGGTGTTACTATCCAGCATATTGATGTAGTAATCACCCCAAATGGAGCCATTCCAACCAGTTTTTGGATTGTCATAGGTTACACCAATATCTACCTTGTGCACTGGTTTATCCAATAATTGCCGAGGCATCGTTGGATCGCTCTTATTAATAGCATGCAAATAGGTATATCCTAATTTACCAGACCAATATTTACCAAATTTTTGTTGTACTTCCGCTTGAAGGCCTGTGATTTCAGCCATACCAATGTTTTTAAAGCTGTAAATCATATCTGGGGCACGTTGGTATTTTGCATCCCCTTTCAAATATGGTGCAAAATCTTGGAATTCTCCTGTAAAGTAAACCGACATATAGTTTTTGATGCGGTTATGGAATATACCAACACGAGCATAGGTGTTTTTGTTTTCACCTTCTAAGCTCATATCAATATTGAGCGATTTTTCAGGTTTTAAATTTGGATTCCCCGCCCAATACCAACCGAGTTTTGCTACACCAATACCTACCGGATTAGACGCATACATTTCCCAGTTATACCACAATTCGCCCATACCAGGTTCAGTATAACCAGTGCCAACATTGGCCTTAAATCGACGATGAGGATTGCCTTTCACATTGTATGTCATCCCCATGGAAGCGGATAAATTGGAACCAAACAAACTACTATTATCAAGTCGAATGATAGGAACAAAGGTAAGGTTCTTATTCACTTGCCAAGTATCTGAGATATAAGCATTCATCTTGCGAATCGTACCCTGACCAGTCGTCAATCGTTGGTCGCGGTTACGATACTCTTCTAAGAAGGCCTTACCATTTAATTTAGGCGCTTTTTTACGCATTTCTGGATCACTGGACTCGCCATATTTAAAGTAGTCGCCTACGATATTAGAACGAGTGTTAGCCATGTCTGGATTTTCAGCTTCTAACCGTGATTTTAATGCATTATAACGGTTTCTAAAGTCATCGGATATCGGTTGATTATTAGGGGATGTACTAGACCAAGAGCTAATAGCACCCTTCAGACAATCCATAATTTACATAATCATCGTATGTAATGCCTGGTTTTTGCGCATCCGTTTCAGCACCATAATATTCATAATCCATATCCCATTGTGGCATACCGCTACTGGAGTTTATAAATTTATAATCATGAATATGGGAATAAACCTTAACACTGTTATCCCCTTTTTTTACGCACAAGACGATCTAGCTTATCAACAAGCAAGCTCTTATCATACGCCCAAGGGTCGATGTACATGGTACTCGTATTTGGAGAACTCTTTAATCGGCTACCAGAACCTTCTTCACGAGCATAGCTAACACCATAACTAAGACGATGCTTATTATTAAGCTGCGTATTTGCATTGAGCCGAACATCTAGTTGACGATGGTCGATATTATCGATATATCGTAACTCATTAGAACCTTCATAAGATGATCGTCCCGTATAATTGATAAGTGCTACGTCATCTTCTTTAATGCGAGAATAGTTAGTTTCTACTGTCCAATCGCTTTTTCCTGCTTTAGCATTCCACGAAAGATTAATCGTATTACGATTAGCAGTACGTTTAAAATGTTGTTGTGGCTCTAAATCGGAATCAGAATGTTTAATATCCCGTACAAGATCTTCCGTATATCGGTTTAAACGCATTTCAAATTTATTATTTTTATTAACCTCATACGTTGCCACAAAGCCAATATCAGAGGCATCACCATAATAGCGAAGCACATTAGGTTTAAAATTATGTTTTGCATAATCAAAGCCCATACCTGATGCACGGCGTTTAACCGATGCAAGGACAGGCATTAAATCCCGTTTACTACCTGATAAGCCAACCTTTAATTTCCCCATCTGCCCCGAATCAGCTCGAATATAAAAGTTTTGGAATGGGAATAAATCGCCATCACTCTTACGACGCATCCCTTCGGCATTTACTTGCAATGTTGGTTTCTTAAGAGCCTTCTTAGTGATGATATTAACGACACCACCCACCGCATCAGAACCATATTTAGCACTCGCTGCACCTTGAATAACCTCGATGCGTTCTACATTTTCGGCACCTAACCGTTGTACTTCGTCCGCTGCGCCAGAATACTTATCAAAATCCCCCAATACTGGTTGACCATCCACAAGAATCAATGTATGACGAGCCTCTGCACCGCGAATAGATACACCTACACGTCCCATGGCATCAACGGTTCTAGATACACCCGTTTGGGTAAATATAATATCTTCGACGGACTTCGCCTGCTTCTTCTCAATCTCTTTTTTGGTAATGATTTGCACTTGCTGTGGATTTAATTTTGCTTCTTCCTCTGCCCATGTGCCTTGTACATGAACTACATCTGTCGTAACAGCTGCATTATCCGCTAAAAACGACGAGGGGTGCATTTAGCCATAATGCAACCGCACTAGATAGGACTAAATAGCGCTTTGTACGGCTCCACCGATTCATTGTTTCCTCCTCTTATAATCTCACTCAACTATATGCATCATTAAAATTAGTAATAAAAAATACACTTTACTAACAACAATGACATTGAAAGTCATTTACATTTAATATGTTAGCAAAGTGTATTATGCATATCTACTCCGAAAAGACCAAAAATTATACGATTTTTGATACTTTTTGTTAGATACAGTTAAACAATATATAATTATACTCTACGATAATCACTCGGTGTCATACCGACAAAGTCCTTAAAGGTACTTGTAAATTTACTACCGTTTTCATAACCTACGGCATTGGCAATTTGTAAGATGGATTCATCCGTTTCATGTAGTAAACGTTTCGCCTCATTAAGACGGCACTCTTTGATGAATTGATGAATTGTCACACCATATACGCCCTTAAAGCAACGTTTTAAGGTTGATGCAGGAACATCAAAATCACGGGATAGATCATCAATGGTTATACGTTTGACGAAATTCTTAGACAAATATTTACCTACTGCTTTTACAATATCTACCTGTTGCTTTCGGTAGCTACCTCGTTTTTCATGGGATTCTGTAGAGATTACAGACAATAATAAAAATATTTCTACAATCTTTAGTTTAAAATAATGAGCTCTAATGGGATCTGGCACATTATATAAACTGGAAAAAATTTGGCGAACCGACTCTGTTTCCTCCATCATCATACCAAAGTCTGTATTTTCACAAAATCGATTGGCTATGGCAGCCAAATCAATCTGGTGTATCAGCTACCAAGGTATCTAATACATGCTGTGCTCGTTCTACATCTACTAATAGAACAATTCCCTTTAAACGATTTTGTAGGGAAGTAATTTTCATGTTGATAATCGGACCTGATATGCCACCCTAACGACATATCCCATGGCCCCATATACAAGTATTCTCCAGATGCGAATTTGCATTCAATACGTCCCTCTTCACAATGATTAATTGCAAAGGTCTTTGTATGAGATTGGGCGAAAAATTGAATCGTTTCACGCTTTACATCAAGGAATAGCAAATCAATACCGTCAAATACGGTATGTCTAGCCATACATACTCCCCTGATTGTCCTTTCATATGAGCATGTGGATTCATAGTATCACCATATATATAAATATTATAAACAATACATTAATAGTAATTATTTTGAGATTAATTGTCAAATTCATTTTAGTAATAATTCATGTAATCTTTATTAAAATACGAAATATACATTCATCTTCTAAATATAATTGATGGACCTAAAAAAATCCTCCCATTAAAGCATGCTCTAATGGGAGGATTTTTCATATTATTAATTTTTTTGTTTTAACTACAAATAATAATGCTATAACATGAGCAATCCATACGACTGCCATGATGATAAGGGCAATAGGAATATTTCTAGAAAAAAATAGGCACCTATTAGCATGATTGTAGTTACAGAAGCTAAAATGGACAACTTTGCCCGCAACGTCAATGCTTTATCGCGTTCATACGCACCAACTGTCTTTTTATATAATTGGGACTCCAAAAAAACATTCTATGAAAGCGTTCAGATCCACGAGCTAAACAAAATAAGGTAAGCATATAAAAAGGGGACTGTTGGCAATATTGGTAATACGATACCTGCTGTACCAAGGCAAAAAAACTTATAGCACCAATGGTTAAGAATATATATCGAATTACGACATTACTATGTTGCTCAGTTGTTTTCGTTTAAAGAATAATTGTAATCTAGGGTTTTAATACTAAGATAAAACGTACCTGTCAATGTTTGTAGTTATTTATGAGAGGTTGTCAGTGATAATTAGGACATCATACGTTCCATCATGTATTCAATTTCATCAGCGCTCAAATTCGACATAGCTTGAACCATGCGATTTGCTCTTACCAGAGGCACCACTCTTAGCGATTTCTTCTTTTGCTTTTGCCATGAGTGCTTCTTTACGTTGCAGACCTCTGTCTGTTCATCGGTTGGTACCGAAATATTCGCCTTTCCTTGGCCCGATACCACGTACCTCTTGATTAGGGATTTTTCTTTAGATGTGGTCTTCGTATCTTCGAGCCGCTACGGATTCTAAGGCAAAGAATTTTTTACCAGTTAAAATATATTCCATAGCCTCCAATGTGCTTTGCGTGATATTAACGGTCCAGAATTCACCGGCTGCTGTTAATTTATAGAGCAAGCTCATTGTAGGAGACTAAACCACGTTCTTCCCAAAGTTTATACAACCAATTCAATTCGCCTAGCTGCGGATCCATATCTATTAAAGTATTGATATTTAAGTAACCTTGTTCAAGTTGGCTCACAACTTGATTAACAAATGGTTGCAAAATCACTTTCTTCATAAGTGCCATAAATGGTTTTTCACCACGGCTTACCATATCTTCATACGGTTTTAGTGCGCGATGTAGCATCATGCCATATCCATCAACATTACCCCCTGCACCACTGCCGAATGGGAACATTGGTACACCTGCTTTAGCTAAGATATTGTACAAGCTACGTTCACGGTTATTAGCACTCCAATGAGCAGCGCTTAATCTACAGTACGCACGGGCATCTAAGTATTTACGACCAAATTCGAACATATCACCTTGCATAGCTGTTGTTGCAGCTGGTGGTACCTTACCGCTCGCAATATCCCGGTTTAGATCACTTCCATCGAATACATTCAATTGATATAGGTCAGCACCATCTACACCAGAACTTACTAAGTCGGCTAAGTCTTGTTCCCAAACCTCCATTGTTTGACCAGGCAATCCGTAAATCAAGTCGATAACAACAGAACATTGACCATACGCCTTTAGGGCCGCTAGCCGTTCTAGTACGGTTTCTTTTGTATCCAAACGACCTACCATTTGGCGCACTTCAGTATTAAAGGATTGGATGCCAATAGACATACGGTTAACGCCATTATTCATCCATACTTCAAGATTTTCAGGAATCAAATCATGAATGCGACCTTCTAGCGTAAGCTCATAATCATTAGCTAGTGGTAAGTATTCTTTAATCGCTTTTAACAAGCGCTCAGAGTTTGCTGGAGATAAGGATGTCGGTGTGCCACCGCCAATGAATACAGCGTGGATAAGACCATCCTTTAAGCGCGGGCTTTCACTAGCCAGCTTAAGTTCCCCAATAAGGCCATCAATATATTGGTCTTCAATACTGGCTCGTACCATTTTGAAAGAAACCACAGTATGTACATTTCGTTTTACAAAACGGAATGTGAATATAGTCACATTGCATTTGACCTTTTTTAGGGGCCCCCTTCATAACAGCATCCCATACATTTTGTGATTCCTTAGGTGAAATCAAAGTCCCATTAAGCCCTGCATGAACAACGCGTTTATGAGGAAAAGCGCCGCTCATAGGATTATCACAGGCTAAACCGAGTTGCAGATTCCGTTGTTTCTCCGGAATGGATTCAAAAAAGCTTGCTAAACTCATACGTTTCCCCTTTCACTCGTTAGCCTTGCAACTTTGCAAGCACAGATTTAGCAAATTCTTTCGCATTTGCAAAATCTTGTTCATCAGGATGCGTTTCTGCCGCCTTATGCAATGCATCACGTTCAGGGCTTTGTCCATGAGCAGATCCTGGTGGGAACATTTTGTACATCATCTCGATTACTTTAGGATCAATTTTACCTTGACATACAAAACCATCCACCAAAGATTCTTTATTAGGCAATAATGTAGATGCTTTTTCAATACTTTCACGAGCATGATCAGAATCAGCATACATCCCCAATGTAGCAAAGAATACGACATGTTTATTGTTCAATGTTTCAATCAATTTAGCAGCTTCTTTATTCGCTGTGCCGCGGTCTACCCAAAACCCTACAAATACGGTATCGTAATCTGCAAGGTTTGCAGGCGCTTCTTTAACAGGCACACAAGGTGTACCTTCTGGCATTAGAACCATCGCTTCTGCTACACTTTTTGTATTTCCGTGGTGATGAATATAAAATAATAGTACTCATTAATATCTCCTTTTATAAATTATAATTAATCTTCGTCATCTGTACCTTCTGCCATGTCAAATCGTACAGGAACATGGACCGGTTGTACATCACCTGAGTTATTTGGGTATGGTAAGGGCGATACACAGCGTCCATAGCCGATTCTTTCAATAGTGGATCGTCACCAGATTCACATATTGCTCTGTACCATTACCATTTGTATCAATACGTACAAAGACTACGATTGTTTCATGAACTTCTTTTATGTTGTCGAGATGTGTTGCTGTGGCATTACTTTTCGACTATTAACAGTGTTATAAAAACCTTGTGTATTAAAAGGCTGCACGTGCTGTACCATGACCATCACCACTACCTGGTCCATCACCTGTACCTGTGCCAGAGCCTCTACCATCGCCAACACCTGTACCTTCGCCGGTACCATGACCGCCGCCTTTGCCGCCGCCAGAACCGGCACCTTCACCACCACTTTCACCAGCAGTTCCAGTGGATTTACTATCACTATTCTTAGATGGAACATCGACAGCATCTGGAATATCTGTTGCTGGAGAAGGATCCATATTTGCTACAACAGCCTGCGTTCTTGCCGCCACTTCATCTGCAGACAATGGTTTTGGGAATAGAGATGATCTATCACCGCCACCACCGCCAGCATGACCACTACCGCCATCATCGAGCACACTTTGGGTGAGATCGATTTCATAGGTTTCCATTTCTTGAATAGCTGGAACGACTACGAAAAAGATAACGGCAATAAAGAGAGCATGACTAGATGAACTACGGCGGATATAATGGCTGCTTTTTTCCATGATATGCCTAGACCCATAGTTATCCTTTCTGTTCTGCTGCAATAGCTAAGCGTTTAACGCCAGATTGTTTGAGCATATCCATGATGGCTACTACTTGGCCATGAGCTGCTCGTTTATCTGCTTGTAAAATAACGCTAGCATTAGGATTTTCTTGAATACGTTGTTTAATCATAACTTCTGCTTGATCAATACTCATTGGGTTATTATCAATTGTAATATGCCCTTCTGCATCTAATGTAAATACAACTGGCAACTGAGCGAGGTGCAGAGCACTTGTCGCTTGTGGTAATTGTACAGATAATGCTTTTTGAGCAACTGTTTGTAAGCTGTTCATCATGAAGAATACCAACAAGAAGAAGATGATATCAATCATTGGAATGATCGTGAATTCCGGCTTAGTTTTTCATGCGAAAGCTTTGCAAGTTCATAATTATTTCCACCCTTCTCGTTTAGCTGTAACAATGTTTACACACATATTTTCAATTTGGTTAATAATGGAATCCAAACGATGGCTAAAAACTGTGTACACTATAAAGGCTATAATCGCAACGCATAAACCAGATGCTGTGGCGATGAGGGAACTCGCCTACACCACCTGTAATGGCGGAGCACCGGCACCAGAGTCAAGGATACTAAAGGAACCAATCATACCTGTTACAGTACCAAGCAAACCTAACAATGGGGAGATTGTAACCGTTGCACTGAGGTAATCCATATATTTACGGAAACCTACTGCATCAACGCCCATTTGATCAGCAAAGGCTGTCTTCATCGACTTCTTCGCTAGAAGCATTATGTAAACCTGCTTGAGCAATACGACTTGCAATGGACGGGTTTTCTTGAATTACTTTATCAATTTCATCCCATTTTTGCAGTTTTGCTAATTCATTAACTGCATGAGTCACCACATAGGTTTTACCTGCATATTTACGGTAAAAGAAAGCACGTTCTACAGCGATAGCGATAACCATAAAGGACAAAAGTAATAATGGATACATTACATACCCGCCACTATGAAACAAGTGAATGACATAATTTAGATTTTCCATACTAATAAACCTTTCTGTCTATTTACAGACTGCATACTAGAACCTGTAGGTTCCTTGAATTCTTGCATAATCGCCTAACTTAAAGCTTTCATTACCATATAAGGTATCTCGTTTATTTGTGCCCTTTGCATCGAATGTATAGAATCTTCAGGGAGTAAATCCTTGCGTGGAACATAGCCTGCACCAAATGTGAGCTGCGAATACCATCGAGATAACGATCAGGAACAGCACCTGTGCCATTACCACCGAGGAATGAACCATGAGCAAAGTATTTATAGTCGATGAACGCATTCCAAGATTTTTGGAATATCTAGATCAGAACGGCCAATATCGAGTCGTGCCATCCAGAAGTGCGGTGTACCACCCATTTGATGTCCCTTAACAGTGAAGTCCGCTGTACCACGTTCATGATCATATACGGTGTTACCATTCATATAGCGACCAAATTTTGAGCGGTTTTGACCATAATCTACAGTAATTGCTGTGCTTTCACCGATTTGATATTTAGCACCGATGCCAAATACATTTGCAATATTGGAGAAGCTTTGTTCATCATTACCGTTGCCATTGGCATTTAAGAAGGTACGTTTGCTACCATTAAAGGATCGTAAATACCATGCTTGTAAGCCAAGACGATCGCCAATTTGTTTCTTAACTTGAACAAAGGCCGCTGTTTCAATTGGTGGAATTGTATCTTTTTCAAGAACAACACCTTCTGTTTGAATGATGTTACCAATGATTTTACCAATTGCTTCACGTGGTAATTTGTTTTCAGACTCTGCATCATGTACAACCTTTTCAAGATTATACATATAGTTGAACAATGCATTTGGCATGCCCCAACCATAGTCAGAACTACCTTCACCCCAATCATTGGAGGACATTGTAAAGTTCTTTTTGTAAATCGCATCTTTAGCATCATAATCACTAAATACATAACTACCACTATCGTATTTATATGTTTTAGCACCTAAGTAACCAGTGAACTCATAATCACTAGCTGGTTGTCCATAGTAATCATAAGATTGTTTGAACGTGCCATCTGGCTGTTTAACCCAAACCACATCAAGCTCACTATTGTTATAATTCTTCCAGTTATCTGTAGCATTATATTTAGCAATTTCTGCTACGGATTGATTAATTTCGTCACCATGTTTTTCAACATAGGCTTTAGGATTTACTAAAGCCTCCTTATTATCAGTAGATACGATAAGACCTTTAGCCTTTTCTTTTAAGTATTCAGGGTATAAAGAAGAGTTCACATTATACATAATGTCCCCGGTCTTATAGAGTTTTTCCCCTGTATTCTTATTAGTGATTTCATACATTGTATAACCACCAGATGGAATATCGAGAGAGAATTTCTTCTCAGCCATATCTGTAGGGTATGCCTTTGTAAGAATATCTTGTAAGCGGCTCATGATTTGAGCTTGTTTTTGTTGAGTCTCTGCTAATTTAGCATTAGCTTTTTCAATTTCTTGATCCTTATTTGGGTTGCTCCAACTTAGATTCAACGTAGCTTTATACGCATCATATTCATCTTGTAATCGTTTTTAGCTGTTGATAGAAGTAAATCGTATCTACCTTACCTTTATAAGTAGATTCATAAATACCTGTTGGGCTATCTGGTGCTGGTGCATCCTCAGTGGATTTGCTTTCACCATCAGACCCCGTTTTTGTAGCATTATTAATATCATAAGGATAATCATCACGATTAATACCAATCAACTCTGCTGCTGTTGGAGGTCTAGTAATCACTTCATGTACCACATGGGTATACGCAGAATCACTAATACCTGTGCTATGTTTAAAGTTACCTACACCAACGCGAACTTGTGTATCGTTACCGGTCCATACGCCGCGAATCCCATCATAGGACTGACCAAACCAATAGCCACTTGCTCCCATAGGTTCAGTTAAACGACCTACGGAAACATCCCATTTCTTAACGCGTCTTGTCAAATCAACAGTATCAAGACGTTGGTGGTTAAAAGCCTTTGGAATCTGATTGAGTCCAGCTTGTATCTACGCCACTCATGCCGGACATGCTACCGATAACCGATAGGTTTGTAAACGGATTAAGACGTGCATCAAATCCAAGACGAATGCGTTGTTCAAAGCTATGTCGACTCGCATCATACATATTCGCTTTCGCAGAACCGATGGCTGAATTAGAACGGAATGGAGATTGTGGACGATTGGTGCCGTCGTGAGACATCCAGCGAGCACGATAATCACCAACAAAGGTAACGCCGCGTTCTTTAGTTGTATCAAAATCAGAACGGATAAAATCAGTTAATTTAACAACTTCGGATAGGTTTTGCACTGTAGACTCTGTACCATTAGTAGATACGCCATTTACTACATCACCAGCTGCATTAGCTGATTTATTAACATCTTTACCAATTGGCGTAGTCTTGGAATCACCACCGCCAAACTTGAGGTTTACACCAATGCGATATACACGTTCTTGTGTAGCACTGGTCATCATCACGATGATTAAAGATATTATTGATACCAAAATACATCATGGCGTTCTTATTGAATCGTTTTTTTGAACCATTAGGTTCCAAATACCAAATGTTTTTCTTTTGGTAAACTTGCTTTTTATATACCCCGGCATCACCGGATAAAATATCTGGCCAGTAGTTACCACCATTATTTAATGTATTACTATCGAGCATATCAATGTAGTAATCACCCCAAATGGAACCGTTCCAACCTGTTTTTGGATTATCATAGGATACGCCAATATCAATTTTATGCACAGGTTTATCGAGCAATTGCTTTGGCATTGAAGGATCACTCTTATTGATAGCATGTAAATAAGTGTATCCTAATTTACCGGACCAGTATCTGCCGAATTTTTGTTGTACTTCAGCTTGAAGGCCTGTGATTTCAGCCATACCGATGTTTTTAAAGCTGTAAATCATATCTGGGGCACGTTGGTATTTTGCATCCCCTTTCAAATATGGTGCAAAATCTTGGAATTCTCCCGTAAAGTATACAGACATGTAGTTCTTAATACGGTTGTGGAATACGCCAACACGGGCATAGGTGTTTTTATTTTTCACCTTCTAAGCTCATATCAAAATTGAGCGATTTTTCAGGTTTTAAGTTTGGATTACCAGCCCAATACCAACCGAGTTTAGCTACACCAATACCTACTGGATTAGATGCATACATTTCCCAGTTATACCACAATTCGCCCATACCTGGTTCTGTATAACCAGTGCCAATATTAGCTTTAAATCGGCGTTGAGGATTACCATTCACATTGTAGGTCATCCCCATGGATGCCGATAAATTTGAACCAAACAAGCTGCTATTATCAAGGCGAATAATTGGTACAAAGGTTAAATTTTTATTCACCTGCCAAAGTGTCAGAAATATAAGCATTCATCTTGCGAATCGTGCCTTGACCTGTAGTCAATCGTTGGTCCCGATTACGATACTCTTCTAAGAAGGCTTTGCCATTCAACTTAGGCGCTTTTTTACGCATTTCTGGATCACTGGACTCACCATATTTAAAGTAATCGCCTACGATATTAGAACGCGTAGCTGCCATTGATGGATTTTCAGCCTCTAGTCGAGATTTTAATGCATTATAACGTGATCTAAAATTCATCTGATATTGGCTGATTATTAGGTGATGTACTGGACCAAGAACTGATAGCACCTTCAGATAATCCATAATTTACGTAATCATCATAGGTGATACCCGGTTTTTGAGCATCTGTTTCAGCACCATAATATTCATAGTCCATATCCCATTGTGGCATGCCGCTACTGGATTTAATGAACTTATAATCATGAATATGGGAATATACCTTAACGCTGTTATCACCTTTACGTCTTACAAGACGGTCTAATTTATCTACGAGGAGACTCTTATCATATTCCCAAGGGTCAATGTACATTGTACTTGTATTAGGAGAGCTCTTTAATCGGCTACCAGAGCCTTCTTCACGAGCATAGCTGACACCATAGCTAAGGCGATGCTTGTTATTAAGTTGAGTATTCGCATTAAGACGAACATCTAGTTGTTTATGGTCGATATTATCGATATAACGAAGTTCGTTGGAGCCTTCATAAGAGGAACGCCCTGTGTAATTGATTAGAGCCACATCATCCTCTTTAATACGAGAATAGTTTGTCTCTACCGTCCAATCACTTTTACCAGCTTTTGAATTCCACGCTAAATTGATAGTATTACGACCAGCTGTACGTTTAAAGTGTTGTTGTGGTTCTAAATCGGAATCAGAGTGTTTAATATCTCGCACAAGATCCTCTGTATATCGGTTGAGACGCATCTCAATTTTATTATTCTTGTTAGCTTCATATGTTGCTACGAGACCAATATCCGAAACATCCCCGTAGTAGCGAAGACATTCGGCTTAAAGTTATGTTTTGAGTAATCAAAGGCCATGCCAGATGCGCGACGTTTAACAGATGCTAGAACCGGCATTAAATCACGTTTACTACCAGATAGGTCAACCTTTAATTTCCCCATCTGACCAGAATCGGCATCGAATGTAAAAAATTTTTGGAATGGGAATACATCTCCATCACTTTTTACGACGCATACCTTCTGCGTTCAATTGCAATGTTGGTTTTTTAAGCGCTTTTTTAGTGATGATATTAACAACACCACCAATGGCATCGGAACCATACTTAGCACTGGCAGCACCTTGAATAACCTCGATACGCTCAACGTTTTTCCGCACCTAATCGTTGCACCTCATCAGCAGCACCTGAATATTTATCAAAATCCCCCAATACTGGTTGTCCATCTACAAGAATCAGTGTATGACGTCTTCTGCACCGCGAATGGATACACCGACACGCCCCCCATGGCATCAACGGTTCTGGATACACCCGTTTGGGTAAAAATAATATCTTCGACTGACTTCGCCTGCTTCTTCTCAATTTCTTTCTTAGTAATGATTTGCACTTGCTGTGGATTTAATTTCGCTTCTTCCTCTGCCCATGTACCTCGTACATGTACCACATCAGTTGTGACAGATGCATTATCTGCCATAACCATGAGAGGTGCATTTAGCCATAGTGCAACCGCACTAGATAGGACTAAATAGCGTTTCGTGCGTTCCCATCGGTTCACTGTTGCCTCCTAAAATACTCTTTTCTTTCTCAACTATAGTTTAATTACACAACCATATATCTCTTATTTTTTTATAAAATAAAAATACACTTTACTAACAATATAATGACATTGAAAAATCATTTACATTTTATATGTTAGCAAAGTGTATTCTGCATATCTACTCGAAAAGACCAAAACTATACGTTTTTGGTATTTTTAGTGAGATATGTAGTATGTAATTATATCTTGCGGAAGTCACTAGGAGTCATTCCAATGGAGTCTTTAAACGTACTTGTAAATTTACTACCATTTTCATAGCCTACAGCATTGGCAATTTGCAAAATAGAGTCATCTGTATCTTGGAGCAATCGTTTTGCCTCATTCATACGACATTCTTTTTATAAATTGATGAATCGTTACCCCATATACCCCTTTTAAAGCAACGCTTCAAGGTAGAGGCTGGAACATCAAAATCATTTGATAGATCATCAAGGGTAATGCGTTTTGCAAAATTCTTAGATAAATATTTACTTACCTTCTTTACAGTATCTACCTGGTGTTTTCTGTAACTAACGCGCCTTTCATGGGACTCGGTAGAAATCACTGAGAGTAATAAGAAGATTTCAATAACCTTCAATTTAAAATAATGTGCCTTAATTTGATCTGGCACCGCATATAAGCTAGAAAAAATGTGGCGAACCGAGTCAGTTTCTTCCATCATCATACCAAAATCTGCATTTTCACAAAATCGATTAGCGAGCTCTGCTAAATCAATATGAGTATCTGTTACAAGGGTATCCAAAACCGGTTGCGCTCGTTCTACATCTACTAATAACACAATTCCTTTAAAGGATTTAGTAGGAAAATAATTTTCATGTTGATAATCGGACCGTATATGCCAACCTAATGACATATCGCCTGGTCCCATATACAAATACTCTCCAGATGAGAATTTACATTCTATGCGACCTTCTTCACAGTGATTGATGGCAAAGGTCTTTGTATGTGATTGGGCATAAAATTGAATCGTTTCACGCTTTACATCAAGGAATATCAAGTCGATACCATCAAACACGGTATATCTCAACATGGACATCCCTGACTGAGATTTCATATGTGCATGTGGATTCATAGTATCACCATCTATATAAATATTATAAATAATATATTAATAATAATCATTTTGAGATTAATTGTCAAATTTATTTTTGTTATTATTCATGTAATATTTATTAAAAATCCATTTTATGCATTCATTTTCTATATGATTATTTTATGATTATTCTGTCTAGTACAAAAATTCCTCCCATAAAAAAAGTTTTAATAGGAGGAATTTCATATGGTTATTTATTTTTTTGGTTTTTAACTATAAAGGCTAATGCTATTATATGAGCAACCCATACGATTGACATGATAATAAGTGCTATTGGAATATTTCTTGAAAAATAGGCCCCTATCATCATAATGGCCGTAACAGAAGTTAAGATAGACAACTTTGTCCGCAACGTTAACGCTTTATCACGTTCATAAGCACCAACAGTCTTTTTGATATAAGCTGGATTCCAAAAACATTCTATGAAAACGTTCAGAACCTCGTGCTAAACAAAATAATGTAAGCATATAAAAGGGAACTGTTGGCAATACGGGTAATACGATACCTGCTGTACCAAGACAAAAACTGATAGCACCAATGGTCAGGAATATATATCGAACTACTACATTACTATGTTGCTCAGTTGTTTTCATCAATCCTCTTCTACGTAATTAATAACTTTGCCCTTTGTTTTGATAAAGTTAGGAATAATAAGTACCAATGCTGCAATAACAACGATACCATAAATGCCAGCCATACCAATCCATTCAAATGCGTTACCTAGTACAAGGCCCATTACAGCAAAGTCCGCATCACCGAAGGTTGTATTTTGGAAACCAAGTTGACCAAGAACTGGTAGTGCCAATGCTGGTAAGAATGTGATAGCCAAACCATTAAGGAATGCACCAACAGCAGCACCGCGACGACCGCCAGTAGCATTACCATAAATACCTGCTGTAGCACCACAGAAGAAATGAGGTACAAGGCCAGGAATGATAAGTACGCCACCTACAGCACCGAGGATAAGCATACCGATGATACCACCGATAAAGGAACTAATAAAGCCTAATACTACCGCTGTTGGAGCATATGTAAAGAACACCGCACAGTCTACTGCTGGAATTGCATTAGGAATAATTTTTGTAGCAATCCCTTGGAATGCAGGAATCAAATCACCTAAGATCATACGTACACCGGAGTATACGATTGCTACGCCAACAGCAAAGTTCATAGCACTCATGATAGCAAATAAATATGGACTCATAGAACCAGACAAGGTAGCTACAAATTCAGAACCGGCTGCAATGGCAGCGATCAAATAGAATACAATCATAGTCAATGCAGTAGATAGTGTAGAGTCACGCAAGAAGCCCCATTTTTCAGGAATTTCAATATCTTCGGTGCTTTCTTCTGCCTTACCTACATATTTAGCAACCCAAGCAGATAAATAATAACCAAGGCTACCAAAATGGCCTAACGCAATTTCATCACCATCAGTAACTTTAGATGTATAACTTTGACCAATTGCTGGAGAAATAGCAGACCAAGCGCCCATCAAGAAACCACCTACAAGAATGAGTTCAATACCAGATAATCCAGCTGTGCCAAGTACGGCAGACATCAAGCAGGCCATAAACAAGCTGTGATGACCTGTAAGGAATACATATTTAAACTTGGTGAAACAGAGCAATACATAAGTTCATCAATAAGCCTACAACGAGAATAGACATCGTTTCAACACCAAGTACCTTTTGTGCAACCGCCACAATAGCTTCGTTATTTGGTACTACGCCAGTAATATGGAAACCGTGTTCAATCATCTTGCCCAATGGATCTAGATTACTAACGATAACACCAGCACCAGCTGCGAGCATTAAATAACCGAGAATAGGTTTTAATGTACCGGTCATCACCTTGTGAAATGGTCTTTTTTAAAGCGATTAGACCTACACAGGACATAATACCAATCAATAATGCTGGTTGACTCAATACATCTCGTAAGAATTCTAATATCATTTCCATAGAATTATCTCCTAGCGAATTACTTAGCGATTTGTTGTAATCGTTCTAAAAATATCTTCTTTAATTTTTCTTTTTTTATTAATATAGCTGCGAACAATAGCTACTTCTTTGCCTTCAAAATTGCTCTGCTAATTCTTTTTACAGTCACAATCAAATCAGCCTTACGGCCTTGAGCCGCATTAAAATCGATAGATTCTACTTGCACTTCAATATTATTTTTCAGCACAGATTTCTTCGATTTTTCATTTTTAACATCAAACTAGACCCGATGCCATTACCGCATACAGTTAAGATGGAAATCATAGTCTACCTCCTCAATTACGCATCTTCTAAATGTTCGAATCAAAAATTCTTGTACATCTTCAATACTTTCAAAATTAGCAGCCGCATCAAGGAATTCTTCGTCTTCAAATAATGTTGCAATATCTGTAAGCAATTGAATATGTTCATCCTTATTGGGGGCACATAGAAAAAGAGCTACTGAAACAGGATCGTTTTCAGGACTACCAAAAATCGACAGGTTTTTCTAATGTAACGAGTGCAGTACCGACCTGTTTAACGCCCATTTCAGGGGCGTGCATGTAGCATCGCCAGACCTGATGCCAAAACAATGTAGGGCCCCATCTCTCGAACAACTTCAACCATGGCCTCTATATATGTAGGTTCTGTAAAACCAGCATCGACCATGAGTTGACCACCATGACGAATCACATCTTCCCAGGTCTCTGCAGGATAATGAAATGACACATTATCCTCAGAATAGTAAATCTTGTAACAAGCTAACACCTCCTATACTACTTGTATATTCATATTATAACGAGGAACGCTAAAATGCCTATACCCCAATGTATTTTATTACAAAAATTAGACCCCGAAGGGTCTAATTTCACTTATTCACATAGCATATATTAAATTGAAGATTTGCTATTATTAGATGAGTACAAAAGAATGTTCTTAAAAATGTACATATATATGCCATGTCAATATTTAACTTCTCTAATCCACTAGACGCGCCGTTTTTGTTATTTAAATCAGTGCGCATTCTAATAGCCTCTATTAATGGTTTCAGTACTTGATATTCCTCATCGGTTAAACGGAATGAACGACATACACGTTTATACACACGAGGTCTACGACCAGAACCAGCTCTCTGTCCGCCCCATGTCATTTACATATACCTCTCTCAACAGACCATTATCTATCACAGTTATTAGTATATGCTATTTTTATGCGAAATTTCAAGATTTTTATTCAAATTTATTTTTAATTTAATTGTTGAAACTCTGCCGCCGCTTTAGCTCTTCTGCTGCTTTTTCAAATTAGGCACAGATGTTGGGCATGTAGCCGGTGTACAGGCCCCATTAGGGCCCAAGTCTTCAGAGCGATTTACAAATGTTGTATGTAACATATGATGTGCTTTGTGGCTCATAGGTTTACCATCAAAGAACTCAGCATATAGTTTTTGGATATCTGGATTATCACAAGCTGCTTTCACTTGTACCTCTGCATCGCGAGTATACAAGGACGCAATACGAGCTTCGCGAGCTTTATCAACCATCGGTAATTTAACGCGTGGTTGACCACCACCACCGATACAACCGCCACGGCAAGCCATTACTTCAATGAAATCATAATGGATGTTTTCTGCACGCATGCGTTCGATAAACTTACGCAAGTTACCTGTACCATGAACAGCCGCTACATGTAATGTTTTTATCCCCAATGACTACATCTGCTTCTACGAGCACCATCCATACCGCGAATGGCTTCGAATGGGATCAATGTTTGAGGTGCATCTTCACCAGTTGCTAATTTGTAAGCCGCACGCATAGCCGCTTCCATAACACCACCAGTGTTACCGAAGATGATACCGCCACCAGAAGCTTCACCCATCAACGGATCGAATGCGGAATCTTCAAGGTCATCAAAGTTGATTTCTTCTGCACGTAACCATTTTTGCAAGTTCACGTGTAGTAATACAGTAGTCTGTATCGCGCATTTCTGGTACATCCCAGTATTCAGCAGAGAATTCATTTCGTCACGACGAATCTCGAATTTCTTAGCTGTACAAGGTGTTACTGCAACAGCAACAATTTGTTTTGCATCAAGGCCCATTTTTTCAGCAAAATATGTTTTTTGCGTAGGCGCTTGCATTGCAATTGGACTCTTAGCAGTGGACAAGTTTGGCAAGAATTCTGGATAGAATGTTTCAGCAAACTTAACCCAAGCAGGACAGCAAGATGTGAACTGAGGCAATACCGCATCACTATTGATAACGCGTTCCAACAATTCAGATGCTTCCTCCATGATAGTCATGTCCGCACCAAAGTTTGTATCGAGGATATAGTCGCCACCCAATTTACGAAGAGCCGCTACCATTTTACCTTCTACGAATGTACCTGCATCAAGACCGAACTCTTCACCTAAGCCAACGCGAACAGCAGGTGCAGTTTGGAAAACGACGATTTTATTAGGGTCAGCAATAGCTGCTTTTACTTCATCAATTTCAGAGCGTTCATTGATGGAGTCGAATGGACAAATCGATGCACATTGACCACAATGAATACAAATTGGATGATCTCCATTAGTTGTTAAATCATAATAATCAAATACACCCATATCTACAGCACAAGCTTTTACGACATAAGGAGCAGTTTTTACATTTGGATAAATCCTGTACTAACGCAATGTTGCCGTCTTCAATCGGTACACGGCGATCCCAAAAATTCGTACTTACTCATAGTTCCTCCTACTTAGGTAACGTTGTTATCGTTAATCTCTGAAATTATACTACAAATCGTAATTTTTTTATCAATGATTATGAAAGTAATTCCTATGCATAACAGGTATTAAGCTGCATAAAATACAGGTTTACAAGCGTTCCTCTAATTCCATCCACCGCTCGGTTAGCGTATCGATTTGAGATTGTGCACCCTCTCGTTCAGCCATTAATGTTTGCATTTTTTCATAATCCGTAGCCGCTTGGCTAATCATAACATCTAAGCCTTTTTATAAGATGTTCTAATTTTTGGTAGCTCCTCCATGATAGACGCATATTCCGCCTCTTCCGCCTTATTGAGACCTTTTTTTGTGGGCAAATCAACAGGTGTAGATTTATCAGTAGCCCCCTTAACCTCTGTATTTGTATTTGTATTTGTATCTGCGTCACTAACCTCAACGGGACCTACTGTTGATGCCGAACTCTTATTCGTTACAGTAGATGGCTGATGTTCTGGTATATAAAATGGAGAATTAGTGCTTTCACCATGTTCTTCCTTATAATCCGAATAGGATCGATGCACAATATCAATATGCCCATTACCGGTAAAGACAAATAATTTATCTACAACACGATCGAGGAAATATCGATCATGGCAAACAGTGATAATAACTCCACTGAAAGAATCAAGAAAATCTTCCAATACCTCTAATGTAGGGATATCCAAATCATTGGTCGGTTCATCAAGCAATAAAAACATTAGGTGCACTCATAAGTAATTTTAAAAGATATAGTCTACGACGCTCACCACCAGAGAGTTTGCGGATAGGCACGCCATGTAATTCTGGGGTAAACAAAAAAACGTTCCAGAATTTGTCCTGCACTCAATGTAGTACCATCACCAAGGGCCATATAGGAATGGTCTTCTTTGATATAGTCGAGAACGCGCATATCCTCATCAAATTCAGGCAATTCCTGTTTAAAATGAGCGATACGAACGGTTTCCCCTTTACCAATAGTACCCGTCGATGGCTCATAGGTGCCATCTAGAATATTCATGAACGTGGATTTACCAACTCCATTAGGACCTACAATACCAATGCGATCGTGACGCACCACATGATATGTAAAATTATCTATAATAGGGCGCCCATCAAAAATCAAATGATAAATGCTCTATGTCAAAAATAGTTTTTCCTAAACGTGTTTTTAAGGCAATAGGATCCATTTGATCGGGACGGCGCGTCTTTTCCATATTTTTAAGTGTTTCATACCGTTGTAAACGGGCCTTTTGCTTTATAGTACGAGCAAGCGCACCACGGCGAACCCATTCAATTTCACGCTTTTAAAAATTGACGCCGTTTTTCCTCTGTAGCAGCCTGACGAGCCTCACGATTGGCTTTCAACTCAATAAATTTTTCGTAATTTCCTTCGTATTCATACATATGGCGATTCGACAACTCTAAAATACCATTACATACAGAGTCTAGAAAATAGCGATCATGAGTACTAATCAATAAACCACCTTGTCGATTACTCAAGTACGTTTCAAGCCATTCAATGCTATCTTCATCTAAATGGTTTGTCGGTTCATCTAATAAAAGCAAGTCACAAGGGTATAACAAAGCCTGACCAAGGGCCAATCGACGCTTTTGCCCCTGATAATAGGCTAACAGACATATTTACATCGTGAAAGCCAAGCTTACTTAGAATAATGCGAGCCTCTTGCTCTACTTGCCAACCGTCTTGTCTATCCATTTCTTCTAAACATTGCATATAGCGACGCTCAATACGATCATCGCTTACACCTTGCTCTTGTATGTAGTGATAGTCACGACTAGCTTTGTCAAAGCGCTTTACCAATTGCAATCGTGGGTGATTACCATCCAGAATCGCCTCTAGTAAGGTATCCCCTTCATCAAAGTTTGGGGACTGTGCTAAATAATGGATGCTGGCTTTACCATTCCGTTCTATACTTCCCTTTATCGGCCTCCATCTGCCCCGTTAGGATTTTTTAAAAAGGTAGACTTGCCCGTTCCATTAATACCTACAAGCCCCTAGACGCTTTTTGATTTGTAAATGTAATAGACACATCTGTAAATAGCAGGCGTGTTCCATAGGATTTCTCTATATTTTGTAAACTAATTACGTTCATTACCGTACTCCTCTGATTTCTTATGTTATTTATTATACTACAGATTTCCATTGACAGGCATACACCGCATCAGTAGAATACAGGTATATACGAAGATAATTTATACCATGATGATAAGTACATTCTATTAGGAGGTTCTCATGGCAACAGATGCAGTATTAGACTTTTATGACTCCCTCGACTTTGAAATTATCGACTTTGACGGATATGATACACTCCTTATCGAGTTATTAGACGACGGTACCTATGCAACTGTGTCCGATGATGATGGTCATATGCCAGATACACTAGATACTCCAATCGTATTCAATGTATATGATGATACCGATTCCTTCCAATGGAGTGTAAGCCTTGATGACTCGCATCAACTGCAAGCATTACTAGAGGAAAACAGCAATACAGAAGATTTTTTAGACGCTTTACAAGCAATCCGTACTAAAAATATTGAACATTACCAATAATAAGAAATTTTAACATAAAAGGTCATCTAAAAATCAACCTAGCTTCGACAAATATGTCGTTATAAGCGAGGAAGGTTTTTAGATGACCTTCTATTATAAAAGTTTCAACTCACACGTAGGTGCAATTGTTTCCGATTTTGCATCAAGAATATGTATGAGTTCATTTACGATATTAGCTGCACCATCTACATGCCATGCACGAGCTTGTTCAGACATTTGTTGTAACCGTGGCGGATTAATCAATAATGCCGCTACTACGTCTTCTAGATTATGTATATCTCTAGCCCAACGAGCACAGCCACGGTCTTCTAATAACTCCGCATTCAGCTTTCTTCTTGGCCTGGAATAGCATTAAAGAATACCATTGGCAGTCCAATCGTTACAGCCTCCATACATGTTAAGGCCCCAGGCTTTGTAACCAGCATAGTAGCAGAACTCATTAATTCTGAAATATTAGATGTATATCCATATACAGTGGTTTTTGTTTTCATCCGTACACTAAGACTTACTAACGACTCATAGAGCGATGTATTTTGACCTGCTACAACAGTAATTTCATCTATACCACTAACTGCATCTAAATGTTGCAATGCAATCTCTAATGAGCCTAAACCGAGACCGCCACCCATGACGAGAACCTTCACCGGTGATTTCAGTTCATAATGATCAATGGCATCCTTAAAAAATGATCTTCGCACAGGAATACCAGATACATAAATCTTATCTCGTTCAATGCCAACGGACGTCATTTCCCCTACCATATCTTCAGTAGCAACAAAGTAGGTATCCACTTGAGGGATAAATCCAAAATTGATGACTGCTAAAGTCTGTTAGAATTGCCACTAATGGAACATCGATAAGACCTTGGCGTTTCAATATGCTTGCAGCTCCACAAGGAAATGGATGAGTAAACACGATCGCGTCCGGTTCTTCTTGTTGGATTAACTTCAACATACGACTCTTCAATATATAAGAGAGCGCCGTCTGTAGAATAGTTCCTTTCTTTTCCCCTTTTGATACGCGATAAATCATATCATATAGCATGGGAAATACGTCAATCATCTTAATATAAGTGCCCTTAATCAGATGCTCTACGGATAGTGTTTCCGTATCAAGAAAGTCCACATGAGAAATTACTGCTTGTGGTTCTTTTAATTGCCAATATTCTTCTATAGCCCGTGCGGCCTGCATGTGCCCTGTACCAATAGAGGCAGACACAATGAGAACCTTGCGTGATTGTTCTGTAGTCATAATCTATCCTTTCCATGTGATTATACCACATAAGCACGCAAAAAAATAATATAAATGCAAAAAGAGACCTCTTAGGGTCTCTTTTAATCTTATTCAAATTTAGATTATTTTTTTGCGTTTTTTCTGCAGGAGCTGCGTTAACTTTTTCTTTCAAACCTTTACCAGCTTTGAATGCAGGAGATTTGGGAAGCTTTTGATTGTGATAGTTTTACCGTTTTTGAGGGTTGCGGCCTTCACGAGCAGCGCGTTCACGAACTTCAAGTACCAGAGCCGATAACTTGAACTTTACCACCAGCAGCTAATTCTTCAGCAACTGTGTCGAATACAGCTTTAACAGCTTTTTTCAGCGTCTTTTTTTAGTTAATTCAGTTTTGAGTGCAACACTTGCGATTAATTCTGTTTTTGTTCATGACAGAACCTCCTTAAAAAAATACAATACCCGAGGTTACTAACACACCTCTAGGTTACTTTTTCCTGCACCTTAGCCTCCTCCCAAAAAGCATCCAGCTCAGCTAATGAAAAGTCTTCCCATGAGCGATCGCTTTGGTTAACACAAGCCTCTACATGTGAAAAACGCTGTCGGAACTTCGTGTTTGTGCGATTCAGTGCATTTTTCACCGCTTATTTTATACCATCTAAATAGATTAATCAAGGAAAAAAAGCACATCTCCCGCCTCTTTTTTCCATATTTTTCTCTATCTTTTTGGCAACAGCCTCCTTAAATTCACCCTATTTCCTCACTTACTTTGGCCCAAACTGGCTCCAGTTCATCCCAGTCAAAACCTACCTTTCCAGCCTTTTCTTGTAGCTTTTGAGCAGCCACCAATGCAGGTAAACCCTTGGATATTCCATCTAATACATTTTTTCGTATATTTCCCTTTTCTTGTGCTTTTTAATTCATCCCAAGTGTATATTTTTCCCTTCCTTCTCAGGATTATCTTGAGGAAATATATTAGGATGTCGGTGAATCATCTTTTCCGTTACATCATTTATTACATCCTGTAATGAAAACGAACCAGATTCTTCAGCTAAGCTACTATGAAAAACAACTTGTAATAATACATCCCCTAGCTCTTCTCTGAGATTATGCATATCCTTGTTATCTATAGCATCTACTACTTCATAGGTTTCTTCAATAAAATATCGACGTAGCGATTCATGCGTTTTGCACCTTATCCCAAGGGCAGCCATCAGGGGCACGTAATTTAGCCACTACATCTACGAGCGGTTGTATATCAATATTCTTCTTCATAGATTCTATCCTCCTCTGCTTGTCGTTTCCGTAATCGCTTACCGATAACAGGCATTTGATAGATATCATCCTTTACAATAGCCTTTGTAATCCATAGTGAAAGTACATAAACGGCTAAGGCAACGATAATAGCAACTGCTACAGATGCACCATTACCAATCACATCAATAAGGAACATATACGTAACTTGTGTAGCCCCACCCATGGCCATCGCGGAAATGATGATTTTTAATAGGTTCATACAGCAAATCACGCTGCCCACATGACGTTTTACAAATATAATATTAATCAATGCAGCAATGGCAAAGTTTAAATTGGTTGCCCAAGCAGCCCCGTTAATACCAAGCTCACTTGTACCAGTTAATTGATAGTCTAAAAACGGCTTTCACCATAAGCCCTACAAAAATCGACATCATAGGAATTACTGTACGCCCTAAACCTTGCAAAATACCTGCTGTAATTTGTTGCCATCCTAAAAAGATGATACTAAGACTGATAACGGCAATAACAGGCCCCGCATTTGGTGTTGCATAAATCAACTGAGAAATAGGCGTAGCCAGCACACAGAACCAACACAGGCAGGTATAGCAAAGAGTTTGCGATTTTTCATAGCTGTACTAGCACGCTCGATAATACGTCTATTATTTCCCCATCGCATAGAGACTTCGGATACGGCTGGTACAAGACTAGATGCCAGTGCAGTTGTCAAAATAATAGGTAATCCAATGAGTGAAGTAGCCATCCCCGTTAAATATCCAAATTGTGTAGTCGCCTCATGTAAGTAATAACCGATATCCATCAAACGTTTAGGAACGATGAATGTATCTATTAAGGATACCATCGGCAACATAATATTTGCCATGGATACTGGTATGGCTAATGCAAATAACCGTTTAATGACAGTACCATTCGTCTCTATAGGAGCTGTTTCGTTTTGTTCAGTCAACATCTGCTGACGCAAATTACGTTGAGAGCGATAGAAATAAATGAGTACGATTAAGCCAGCTAGAACACCTGGGAATGTGGCAAATGTAGCCCCGCCTGCAGCGAGGTGCAATCCAGAATCAATGAAATAATACGCCAGCCCCACCATGGAGCCTACTCGGAATATTTGCTCAAACACCTGGCTTGTTCCGGTTGGCACCATGTATTGAAAGCCTTGGAAATAGCCTCTAAAAGCAGCTTAAAATCGTTACGACGATAATGGCTGGTGACAATAATTGGATGGGAATTAGAGCCCGTGGGTCAGTAATAATATGCCATAATAAGCCATTCCGCGCTAGCATAAAGGCCTACGCTAAATACAATGCCCACGAGTGTAAGCACACGCAAGGATACATTAAATACTTGTTGCACGCCGCGTATATCGCGATTGGCTAGTTTTTCGGCAATCATAATAGAAATGGCAACGGGAATTCCTGCAGCGGAGATACTAACGATAATTTGATAGATTGGATAGGCCATCATATAGAGACCTATGCCCTCGCCACCGAGAATACGAGCGATGAGTACTTTACTGAAAGCACCAATAATCTTAACGATAATACCGGCTATCGTTAAAATCATGGCACCCTTTAAAAATCGATTCATAGGCCCCCTTTTAGACTTTTTCGACAATTCTTTCATCACCAGCTTCTGTAATGGTTAAAATAGAACCCTTTAATCCATTCAAACTGATGTATAATGACGCTGGTTTTGTGTCCATGAATTTAATCTTTTTCCATAAATCTTCACGAACAGCCCCCATATCCCAATCCGCCATTTTAGAATCGTCATACCAATGGATAATAAGCTTATTATCGCGACGGGCTATACTCTTAATGCCGAGAAGGCGCTTGTTCCTTAATTTGAGCTACCCGCAATAAACGATCTACTGGGTCTGTTGGCGTACCAAAACGATCGATTAACTCATCGGTCATATCATCAAGCTGTTCCTTATTCTTGATGTGTAACATCCGTTGATATACAGAAATCTTACGAGCACTATCCTTGATGTACGCATCATCAATAAAAGCATCAATTTCAAGATCTATAGCAGGGTCTGGTATAACCTCTTTTACGACCTCTCTATTCTGCGCTTTTGCAATGGCCTCCTCTAACATGGTTATACATACCAAAACCTACAGGGAGCGATATTGCCATGTTGTTGTGATCCTAATAAGTTGCCTGCTCCACGAATTTCTAAGTCACGCATAGCCAATTTAAAACCTGCTCCTAACTCGGTAAACTCTTCAATGGCTTTTTAATCGTTTTTTTCTGCCGCTTCTGAAAGCATCTTATCAGGCCGATACATGAAATATGCATAGGCACGACGTCTAGAACGCCCCTACGCGACCACGCATTTGATATAACTGAGATAAGCCTAAACGATCTGCATCATAAATAATAATCGTATTAGCATTTGGTATATCAAGGCCCGTTTCAATGATACTCGTACTGAGTAGTACATCATACTGACCTTCATAGAAATCAGTCATAATTTCTTCGATTTGACGACCCGTCATTTGCCCATGAGCAATAGCATATCGCAATTCAGGCAGAGCAGCCTCTAACAATTCCCCCATATGTTTAATGGAGCTACTCGGTTATATACGAAAATACACTTGGCCCCCTCGTGCCAATTCACGCTTAATTGCATCACGCAATGAGGTTCATGTCGTATTCCACCACATAGGTTTGAACAGGCAATCTATCTTCTGGTGGTGTATTAATAACAGACATTTCACGTACCCCAACGAGAGACATGTGAAGTGTTCGTGGAATAGGTGTGGCACTCAATGTTAGCACGTCAATATTATTGGCCCATTCCTTCCACTTTTCTTTTTTTGTGCCACGCCAAACCGTTGCTCCTCATCTACAACGAGAAATCCTAAATCTTTAAATTTCACCTTTTTTTATTTAAAAGTGAATGAGTTCCGATTAGTACATCAATAGAACCATTTTCTACGCCCTTTAAGATTTCCTCTTCTCCGCTGTAGAACGAAATCGGTTGAGTACATCCACCTTAACACCAAATGGATTAAATCGATTTAAAAAGGTTTTGGTAATGTTGTTGTGCTAACACAGTGGTCGGAACCAATACAGCTACTTGCTTACCGCTTATAACAGCCTTAAAAATAGCAGCATAGCGACTTCGGTTTTACCAAAGCCAACATCACCAGCTAATAATCGATCCATTGGAGTAGGTCGTTCCATTGACTCCTTGATTTCTCGCGTAGCTTGTAATTGGTCTTCTGTTTCCTCATAGGGAAATGCATCTTCAAATTCAACCTGCCAAGGTTGATCTGGTAAAAAGGCAAAGCCTTCTGTTATCTCACGTTTCGCATAGAGCTCAACTAACTTATCAGCTAAGTCATCGATAGATTTTTGAGCCTTAGTAACGGCCTTACGCCAATCACTACCACCCATCTTATGAATCCGTGGTACATCGCCTTCATTCCCGATGTATTTTTGTAATTGGTCTAAATTACTAGCCGGCAAGAATAGTCGATCGGTACCAGCATAAGCAATTTCAATATAATCACGATGAATGCCTTCTGTTTCAATCGTTTTTAAGCCAATATACTTACCGATACCATGCATATTATGAACTACATAATCACCGATGGATAGGTCTGTAAAGTAGTTAATTTCTTGGCCCTTTTTAGGCTTATTGCGAAGCTTCCGTTTTTGTTGACCGTAAATATTGCCTTCTACAACAACGACTAAGCGGCTATGAGGTAATTCAAAACCGTCGGTCAACAAACCTTGCATAATATGAACAGTAGTAGGCTCAAAATCCCAGCTTTCACAGTAACGATACGAAATACCATCACCATATAATGCCTTTTCAATCCCCTCTCGACGTTGCTGATTGTTAATAATTAACACAACCTGATTGCCTAACTTTTGCCACTGTTTAATTTCATCCATCAAAAGCGGAATTTGGCGCTCAAAAGCTCGTCATGGTCTTACCTTGAATACCAATAGGATTAAACCCAGGCAAGCCAATAGAGCGTTGTTGCATAAACGTAAAAGGCCACTTGTATCTTAGCCTCTACAGTACGCTGTAATTCAGACCAATCGCAGTGTTGCTTACGATGGGTTGCATCTTCTTTTTAAATACTTCTTTAACGCCTCTTGAATACGCCCTGGCTCATCATAGATAATGAGACCTTCTTTAGCATAGGATAACAATGTGCTATCAGCATCATCACTAGTCAAATAGAATGGTGTGACTGTATAGGCGTTAACATTTTCAATAGACCGTTGTGTATCTACAGAGAAATGACGCATCGTATCAATTTCATCGCCAAAGAATTCCATCCGAATCGGATCATCACTATTCACAGGGAATATATCAAAAATATCTCCGCGCACAGAAAAATGACCACGTTGTTCCACCTGGTCTACGCGTTCATATCCAATTGTAACTAATTTTTCTAATAACTCATCACGCTCTATCGATTGTGAAACCTCTAGATGCACACTTTGAGAAACCACATATTGAGGACTCACCACATATTGGGTGACCTCTTCTACTGTAGCCAGAACCACAACAGGCTGATTCCAGGCCAACATGCTGAGCGCACGCATTTGTGCCCCTTGTCCTTCTAAACTACGAGCTACAGTAGTAAATTCTACTCGTTCTGTAATGGGAAATGGCAACACCTGTACATTAGGCCAGAAAAATGCCAAATCTCGTTCCCATAATTCTTTATGTTCTTTATCATGTACTACGATAATAATTGATTGTACTTGTTCCTCTGGAACAGCACGGCTTAAAAGGAATGACTTTTTGTGATCACTTAAACCATATATAACTGACTTTCCCTTTTGGCTAAACGCCTTTAGCCCATCTGCCATAGATGGGTTCTGTGAAAGCAGCGTATCAATTGAAGTATCCATATACTGCTCCATATATAATTAATTAGCTGTAACAAAGTTACTAATAATTTATTATAGCATATTTGCTAATATACAAAAAACATCTGTTCCATAGAACAGATGCAAATAGATATAAAAAGCACCCTATAGGTGCAATATAGTTAGTGCGGGAGAAGGGACTTGAACCCCCACGCCGTAAGGCGCCGATCCTAAGTCTGGTGCGTCTGCCAATTCCGCCACTCCCGCGTACCGACTGAAATTATAATACCACTTATTATATATGACGTCAATCATTTTTGTAATTTTTTATGAGACTTCATCATCTCCATATAATCTTAACCCCTTTTAGGTATTTAAATTTCTCAGAGACAGCAGTATCCCGCCGGCAAAAATCCTGTGAAAGTAAAAAGAGATGGTCCAAACACCTAACCTAGGGTGCTAGGACCATCTCTCTTTAGGATGATGATGAATAAATGCATGCCCTACATTTACCAATAAATATATTAACAGACATAACAAAAGCCATGCTGATAATACCAAACGGTATATTCACCACGACTACACTTTCAATCAAGAGATTCCTAGTTTTATGTAAAATTAGAATGCTTTTACATAAAAAAATCCTTTTTACGGGTACGTAAAAAGGGAGTCTCTAACTTCTCCTCCCTATCACTCGTAGGTCAAATGGTGAATGTTGAATAGGCAGTTCTCCTGACTCGGCATCATCGCTCGTCTAGCCTTCCCAGTTCCCCAGTGACTTAATTTAGACTCGCTCAACCATACAGTGGCGGGACCGTGCTGGCATTTAACCAGCTTCTCTATTATGCTTTTCAGCACCTATTCCCAAATATGATGTTTTCTATGTGTTTATAGTATCACTATATACCATATTCGTCAAATCTTTTTACGATTTTTATAAATAAATATTTAGAATACACTAATAAAAAGACTATATTTCAATGCACCTATTATCTCATTAAGCTTTCATGTATAATAGTAGAGTAATTAACTATATGGAGGTCACTATGTATATTGGCGATATAATCAAAACATTCCGTGAGAAACATCAACTTTCACAAGAAAGCATTTGCAACAAAAGCAGGTTTAACAGTTGAGGAAATCAATACACTCGAATCTAACTTTCAAAATAGCTCATCTATACCTGTACCGGTTGCCATTCGTCAAATCAAAGGTATTGCACAAGCTATGGAACAACCAATGCCTCTTATTATGAGTCAATTACCATCTGACCAACAAGTGATGGTAAATGTCGTGGCTGAATCTGATCGACCACACGCTAAATAAGGAGTATAATCACACCATGAAAAAGTTAGCAATCCTAACCCTTACCTTCGTTACCTTAATGAGTAGTGCTCAAGCAGTCAATATTGGTGACCTAGAAAACGCTAGAGGCTATTCTTACATGTATCGAATGAATGGACAACAGTATTACGCAGATAACCGCGTAATCGTCCGTGCAGGCGAAGGTAATAACTATGAAATTATCGCCAAAACATATAGCCATCAAGGCGCTATGTATTACATGACAGAATATATTAATCATTACTATTTTAATCAAGACGAAGATACGATTTATTGGACACAGGATGAAATTAATCTCATTGATGCACGTACTGGCCAAATCTTACGTCGAAACATCATTCTAAACTAAAAGAATTAAAACCAGATACCTATGGCTATATGCAAGCTATCTACTCTAAGAATATGGCTATTGCTGCAGGACAATTAAAAGAAGTATCCCACTAATACACTGAGTAGCCACTAGGGACTTAAGCGTCTTATAGAGTATAAGGCAAAAGGAGCTGTTAAGATAAAACAGCTCCTCTTTTTATGTACAAATAGTAGACAATATATACGGGCATCTAAACATTAGTACAGGCCTGTAGTATCTGAGAAGCGGCCCATCTATATATAAGTCCCTATGAATTAGTACAGGCCTGTACTAATTTAAAAGAGACCATTATAATAGTTCCTATGATCGAGTATCGGCCTTAATAGAATCCATATAACCTTATTTAGATAAATAAAAAAACTCACACATTCGTGTGAGTTTTAGTTTGGTGACCCAGAAGGGATTCGAACCCCTGGCCTTTTGATTCGTGAGTCAAACGCTCTATCCAGCTGAGCTACTGAGTCATGTACTTGGTACTTGATTATATTAACATAATGGCTAATTATTTGCAAGCATTATATTAATATTTTTCGAGTAATTTTACGGACATGCAGTCCAAAGACCGCAACCCATAAATTTGGCAGGGGCAGTAGGACTTGAACCCACAACCAACGGTTTTTGGAGACCGCTACTCTACCAATTGAGCTATACCCCTATGCACATCAAGTATTCCTGATACTTGAATATAATACCAAGAATGAGCTCTTATGTCAAGGTAATTCTCTCTTAATTAACAACTTCATTTTTCTTATATAAACTAAAAAGATCATAATTAAAACGTTTCACTTAAATATCTATTTTCATATTTCTATATAGATAATTATACGTTATACGTCTTATTTATACACACACTTTTTATTGTCAAAGGAAAAGAGCCCTTTCGGGCTCTTTTTGTCTCTAACTTTTACCTTTATATATCGGGAGATGGTATATATAATTAGAGTTTTGTATATGTATTGTTTTTATACACAGGAGAGTATTGTTGTGTATTTAAGTGTTGTTTTTATGTGTTGTATTGTTTTTGTGTTGTGTTGTTTGTATTATTTGTAAAAGGACAGGTAAAAGTTATTAGTAGTAGACCTCCATTTCCTTAGTTGATCTCAATCAACTATTGTTAGTATAAAGATTCTATATGAATTATGAGTGAATAGAAATTAAACAGAGTATAAAATGAGTAGTTTTTTTGTGCATATTCCAATCAAATATGTTGATAATTACTATATTATAACCTATTTTATATGTGTAAAAAAACACCACATATAAAATATAGTTATGTAATGATAGATGGAATTTTAACGTAGTAAATATAGTTCTATTACCTTTACTGAAGACGAATCTAACAGATTTAGCTTAATCAGCGGCTTCCTATCACACTCGCCCATGGCAACATATAATACATTATGCCAATGTACAGACTAAACTATAGGGCTTCGTCGAACCTGATGCAATGGACGTATGCGTCGCTCTGCTCCTTTACGCCCCTATTGCCCTAGAGCTTCCACGCCGTCCCATAGATTACTATCCATAGATAATACTTGTACAACCTTGGCCGGAGACGGCTCTAGTAGGTATGGGGTTATAGGACAAAAAGTGTGTGTGACTAATCCCAATAAGTTGGAAAATCCGTAGACATATGTAGCTCATTCCAAACAGGAGCATCACCCCATTGAGGGATTGAACGATCTATTTGGCAATAACTAGATAACCGTTTGTGAGATAGCAGCAATCGATTCATCTGTAGGCATACAATTTAATATATCTGAAATAGAAAGCGGTCTTGGTGAGTGCATATGCACCACCAATAGACCGCTCTAGTCTTCTTTTCAAGTGAAAGGCCCCTATGAGCCCGTAACATACTTCTTAGTTGAGCATTTACTCCACCTTCAATACGATTATTTGTTGTAGGTATTGTAATATCAATGCATTCCAAAAATGTAAATAAAGTTTGTTGCTTAATCAGGCGCCATAATGATGATTCAGCTTTAAGCAAACGCTCATGTGTAAAGCGTTTATTTTCCGAATTCATCAATCGTCATTTCTCGTAAAAATCAGAATATGTCATTCGCCATGCTAAAGCTCATTAATCCATATAAAGGCTTGATCCATTGTTTTTACATTAAATAAAGCTTTGGCAAGACTATAAAGGTCTTTCCCAGCTAACGTTTTAGGTCTACTTGTCGTATATCGTCTAACCTGACAAAAAATGTGAAACAGGCATCTTTGGTGACTGCTATGAGGCCAAACTTTACGTAATGCTTTAGGCAAAACCATTAGCACCATCAGACACAACGACTTTAGGTTCGGCAATCCGTTCCATTAAACACTGCCAAGCTCTAGCATGCTCATAACGACAGACATACCATCCTAGAACATGAGTATCATTGCAACAAATCAACACACATAAATTTCTAGCTAAGTAAATTCCATCAAGATATACCACATCATGTACTTCTTCCACTTTTGGTGGCAATGGCCATATGGACCAAAATTTAGCGGTTTTACGCCTGAATGTACGACCTTTACCAGGCATATCAGCTTGAATATCGGTGCTGAATAACCAATTCAAGAATAGGTTTAACTCTTTACTTAATTTATTAATTTTTAACGGTAAATGCCACCTTACAATATTTGCAAAACCAACGCTGAGAACCAGATTTTAAAACACCATGTTTAATACATGTTTCATTACAATTAGGACATTTTATTTGTCGCATAAACTCTTCCTCCATATTTGTTTATATATAGGAAGATATAACCTCATTTTAGTCAGTAATTACAAGGGTTAACTGAAGTTTTTCACCCACACTTTTTGTCCACCCTCAAACTTCTTCAGAAAAAGATTAAACCCTTTATAACACTAGATATTTACTAGTGTTATAAGGGTTTTCACACTTTTTTTGTCCTATAAGCCTAGGGTATGAAAGCTGTGCTCGTTAGAGCACAAAAAAATAGAGGGCCAACCCTTTAGGGTTGACCCTCTATTTCGTCAATCAGCGAGTTCTCATGTACGGTTCTTCTCTCCAGGATACTGGTTGTTCGTCGCTGTGGATGGCCTTATGTAGCTCGCTACATGTCCATCTTACGCTCGAACTAAGCGATGCAGTGAATCTGTCGTCGCTTCGACTCTCCATCTTCTACTGCCCTGCTTACTAGGTACCCTGGGAGGATAGGGAAGTCGCACATGCCAAAAAGACACACCCTTAGGGTGTGCCTTTTAACTTAATCAGCGACTTCCCTATCCTCCCAGGCCGTCTCCAGCCAAGTACTTTCGGCGTTTATGAGCTTAACTACTGTGTTCGAGATGGGAACAGGTGGACCCTCATAGCTATCGCCACTGAATCTGTCAGAGTTTGTACTCTGAAAACCACATAGAAGTTATATATATTTGTTTGCACATTTCTGCTTAATGTTTATTTAAGTAAAGCCCTCGATCTATTAGTACCAGTCGGCTCCAAACCTCACGGCTCTTCCACACCTGGCCTATCAACCATGTCGTCTACATGGGATCTTACTAGCTTATGCTATGAGAAACCTCATCTCAAGGCTGGTTTCACGCTTAGATGCTTTCAGCGTTTATCCGTCCCGAACGTAGCTACCCAACTATACCCTTGGCAGGATAATTGGTACACCAGCGGTTCGTCCACTCCGGTCCTCTCGTACTAGGGAGCAGCCCCCTTCAAGTTTCTTGCGCCCGCGATGGATAGGGACCGAACTGTCTCACGACGTTCTGAACCCAGCTCACGTACCACTTTAATCGGCGAACAGCCGAACCCTTGGGACCTACTTCAGCCCCAGGATGTGATGAGCCGACATCGAGGTGCCAAACCTCCCCGTCGATATGGACTCTTGGGAGAGATTAGCCTGTTATCCCCAGGGTAGCTTTTTATCCGTTGAGCGATGGCCCTTCCACTCGGCACCACCGGATCGCTAAGCCCGACTTTCGTCCCTGCTCGACCTGTCCGTCTCGCAGTCAAGCTCCCTTCTGCCTTTACACTCTTCGAGCGATTTCCGTCCGCTCTGAGGGAACCTTTGGGCGCCTCCGTTACTCTTTTAGGAGGCGACCGCCCCAGTCAAACTGCCCGCCTAAGACTGTCCGGCCGATCGTTACTCGGCCCGTTAGAAATCAATTAATGAAAGGGTGGTATCCCAACAGTGACTCCCCTAAAACTGGCGTCCTAGGTTCTACGTCTCCCACCTATCCTGTACATTCATTAACTAAGTTCAATCTTAGGTTGCAGTAAAGCTCCATGGGGTCTTTTCTGTCCAGTCGCGGGTAACCTGCATCTTCACAGGTACTTCAATTTCACCGGGTCCCTCGTTGAGACAGTGCGCAAGTCGTTACACCTTTCGTGCGGGTCGGAACTTACCCGACAAGGAATTTCGCTACCTTAGGACCGTTATAGTTACGGCCGCCGTTTACTGAGGGCTTCAATTCAGAGCTTCGACCCGAAGTCTAACCCCTCCTCTTAACCTTCCAGCACCGGGCGGGTGTCAGCACCTATACATCAGCTTTCGCTTTAGCAGGCACCTGTGTTTGTGGTAAACAGTCGCTTGCGCCTCTCTTGTGCCACTCATTCATGCTCCACGCGTTACTGCCCTTCACACTACATGAGTCCTCCTTTTCCCGAAGTTACGGAGGTATTTTGCCGAGTTCCTTAACGAGGGTTTTCCCCTGCACCTTAGGATTCTCTCCCCGCCTACCTGTGTCGGTTTTGGTACGGGCGATGTGTCTCTACCTGAAGCTTTTTCTCGACAGTGTAGGATCGATCACTTCGCTGTAAACAGCTCGTCATCACATCTCAGCTTTTTAGAGCTACGGATTTGCCCTATAGCTCAACCTACATGCTTAAACACGCACTTCCAATCGCGTGCTGACCTACCTTACTGTGTCACTCCTTCGATCGAAACGATTCACACCGGTACAGGAATTTCAACCTGTTGTCCATCGCCTACGCTTTTCCGCCTCGGCTTAGGTCCCGACTTACCCTGAGACGACGATCGTTGCTCAGGAACCCTTAGGCTTTCGGTGGAATGGATTCTCACCATTCTTTTCGCTACTCATACCGACATTCTCACTTCTCATCAGTCCACAACTCCTTACGGTACTGCTTCAGCCCGATGAGAACGCTCCCCTACCCATATACATTGCTGCATATGACACGACTTCGGTTTTACACTTTAGCCCCGGACATCTTCGGCGCAGAGTCTCTCGACCAGTGAGCTATTACGCACTCTTTAAATGGTGGCTGCTTCTAAGCCAACATCCTGGTTGTTTTGGAAACTCCACATCCTTCGCCACTTAGTGTAACATTTGGGACCTTAGTCGGTGTTCTGGGCTGTTTCCCTCTTGACAATGGACCTTATCATTCACTGTCTGACTCCCGAGTATAAGTATAGCCATTCGTAGTTTGACTAGGGTTCGGTAACCGGTATGGCCCCTAGCCCGATCGAGTGCTCTACCGCCTATACTCTCAACCTCGAGGCTAGCCCTAAAAGCTATTTCGGGGAGAACCAGCTATCTCCGTGTTCGATTGGCATTTCACCCCTATCCACAACTCATCCCAAAGCTTTTCAACGCTCACGAGTTCGGTCCTCCACACAATTTTACCTGTGCTTCAACCTGGCCATGGATAGATCACTACGGTTTCGGGTCTACTATTACTAACTGAACGCCCTGTTCAGACTCGCTTTCGCTGCGGCTCCATGTTTTCCACTTAACCTCGCTAGCAACAGTAACTCGTCGGTTCATTCTTCAATAGGCACGCCGTCGTCCTGATATATATACAGACTTCGACTGTTTGTAGACATACGGTTTCAGGTTCTCTTTCACTCCCCGCCAGGGTTCTTTTCACCTTTCCCTCACGGTACTATGCGCTATCGGTCGATATCAGTATTTTTGGCTTGGAGGGTGGTCCCCCCTGCTTCCCACAAGGTTTCACGTGTCTCGTGGTACTCTGGATACAGTCCCATGTATGCAAGGTTTCGATTACAGGGCTTTCACCTTCTGCGGCTATGCTTTCCAGCATGATTCTTCTACCTCATTTACACTTGATGACTGTCCTCAACCCCGGTGCGGTTGCCCGCTCCGGTTTGGCCTCTTTTCCCGTTCGCTCGCCGCTACTAAGAAAATCTCGTTTGATTACTCTTCCTCTGGGTAATTAGATGTTTCAGTTCCCCAGGTGCCCTCCTCATAGTCTAAGCTATGGGTGACAGTGCATAACCACTGCCGGGTTCCCCCATTCGGAAAATCTACAGGGTCAAAGGTTGCTTGCACCTCTCCGTAGCTTATCGCAGCTTACCGCGTCCTTCTTCGGCTGATATCGCCAAGGCATCCGCCGTACGCCCTTAAAATCTTTACTTATTTTACGCCATAATTTGCGACTATCTTCGTTGTACTGCATTCAGCTCATCTTGCGTATACAAATACGCGGCGATTTCGCTTCATTGGTACGCCTCGATATTCATCAAATTCTGACGAAAATCAATTTGATTTTTAGACATGCATTAGATACATTGTCGTTTATTTTGTAGCCGTACATTTTCATGTACGTCACCATTAAGTCAGAGAATTATTTCCTATGTGCTCGGGTCAACCTACTTAGAAATTCTAAGAGATGACCTTACAAATATATATTAATTCTTCTATGCAGTTTTCAAAGAACAAATCTGCCGATAAATTCCGTGTTACTCGTCGTTGCATTCGTCTCACTTGTCTTACGTAATTACCATTACGTGGCGACGTCGTTCAACTCATGCGCCTAGATTAACGCGTAATTTATACGTCATATTAAATTGAGAAATCATTTACAGATCTCTCAAACCGAACAATGTAGGTTGTAAGTACAGCTAGCGCATATGCTACGTCTACTTACTGGCCAAAGTGTCGACCTAAGTGACATCCAAGCTCTTGGCTCGGTGTATGTCTCCCTAGAAAGGAGGTGATCCAGCCGCACCTTCCGATACGGCTACCTTGTTACGACTTCACCCCAATCATCGACTTTACCTTAGACGGCTGGCTCCCGAAGGTTACCCCACCGGCTTTGGGCACTTCCGACTTTCGTGGTGTGACGGGCGGTGTGTACAAGGCCCGGGAACGTATTCACCGCAGTATGCTGACCTGCGATTACTAGCGATTCCGACTTCACGTAGGCGAGTTGCAGCCTACGATCCGAACTGAGAGAGTGTTTCTCGGGTTTGCTCCATCTCGCGATCTCGCTTCCGTCTATTAACTCCCATTGTAGTACGTGTGTAGCCCAGGTCATAAGGGGCATGATGATTTGACGTCATCCCCGCCTTCCTCCGCATTGTCTGCGGCAGTCTCTCATGAGTTCCCACCCGAAGTGCTGGCAACATAAGATAGGGGGTTGCGCTCGTTGCGGGACTTAACCCAACATCTCACGACACGAGCTGACGACAACCGTGCACCACCTGTTTTCTGGGCTTCCGAAGAGGAACTATCTCTAGTTCTGTCCATCAATGTCAAGACCTGGTAAGGTTCTTCGCGTTGCGTCGAATTAAACCACATACTCCACCGCTTGTGCGGGCCCCGTCAATTCCTTTGAGTTTCAACCTTGCGGTCGTACTCCCCAGGCGGGGTACTTATTGCGTTAACTCCGGCACAGAAGGGGTCGATACCTCCTACACCTAGTACCCATCGTTTGCAGCCAGGACTACCGGGGTATCTAATCCCGTTCGCTCCCCTGGCTTTCGCGCCTCAGCGTCAGTTTTTCGTCCAGAAAGTCGCCTTCGCCACTGGTGTTCTTCCTAATATCTACGCATTTCACCGCTACACTAGGAATTCCACTTTCCTCTCCGATACTCTAGATCAGCAGTTTCCATCCCATCACGGGGTTAAGCCCCGAACTTTTAAGACAGACTAACTGATCCGCCTGCGCGCGCTTTACGCCCAATAATTCCGGACAACGCTTGCCACCTACGTATTACCGCGGCTGCTGGCACGTAGTTAGCCGTGGCTTTCTATTCCGGTACCGTCAATTCCTCTAACTATTTGCAAGAAGGCCTTTCGTCCCGATTAACAGAGCTTTACAACCCGAAGGCCGTCATCACTCACGCGGCGTTGCTCCGTCAGACTTTCGTCCATTGCGGAAGATTCCCCACTGCTGCCTCCCGTAGGAGTCTGGGCCGTGTCTCAGTCCCAATGTGGCCGTTCATCCTCTCAGACCGGCTACTGATCATCGCCTTGGTGGGCCGTTACCCCTCCAACTAGCTAATCAGACGCAATCCCCTCCTTCAGTGATAGCTTATAAATAGAGGCCACCTTTTCATCCATCCTCGATGCCGAGATTGGATCGTATGCGGTATTAGCAGTCGTTTCCAACTGTTGTCCCCTCTGAAGGGCAGGTTGATTACGCGTTACTCACCCGTTCGCCACTAAGATTCTTAGAAGCAAAGCTTCCAAGTCTCTTCGTTCGACTTGCATGTGTTAAGCACGCCGCCAGCGTTCGTCCTGAGCCAGGATCGAAACTCTCCAAGATATCTTGAAGCTATTTGAATAGCTCATTATTTGTTGTCGTTACATGTATGTAACTTTGAATTATGGTTGGTTTTGACTTCGTCAAAAACCCGCACTCTAACATATGTTCAATCATATTGATTGATTACCTATCATTGTTCAGTTTTCAAAGATGCGTACCAGCCACACCAGATATTATCTAGCTCAGAAGCACTTTTTTTAGTTAAAGTGTTTCGTCAACTGGCGACTAGATTATAATAACATGTTGTCACTTTCATGTCAACACCTTTTTATAATCTTTTTTTAGAATTTTGTAATCGCATTTTCCTTGCCCATACAAAAACCTAAACATTCAAAACAAGATGCATCATCTAATAGCCTCTCATTAAGAAACAGTCGCTGTAACGACTGTATGACTATTATAGTACAACACACATACCTGTGCAACCCCTAATTTCCACTTTCACAAAATTTCATTTCTTTCTCATTTTTTAACAGAATATATTGATTTTACACAATATATTTTTGGTACAATATAGTTATAGATGGGCATATATATATTATAAGAGAAACGCCCTATTTTAATACTATATATAAGGAGAGAATTATGTACTTCTCAAAAAAACTATTTACCAAAACAGTTGCTCTAGCTGCTATTTGTGCTTCAATTGCCACTGCAAGCTTTGCAGCCCCACAAGGAACTTATGACACATCTGAAATCCATGTTACAGGACAAGCATCTCGCTCTGTTGCACCTAGCTATGCCATCCTCACATTAGGCATCACTAGTGAGAACACTAATATCAATGCCGCAAAAATCTAACAATGACCGCATCATGAGCGAGCTAGTTAGTAGACTTTCAAACTTAGGTATTGCTAAGAAAGACATTTATACATCTAATATTTCTATTAATCCTACTAGCGATTACCAAGATGGTAAACGCATTAATACAGGGTTATAGTGTGTCCAACCATGTAACAGTAAAAATTATCGACCCTAAATACGGTTGGTAAAGTTGTAGATGCTGCTGTTAACGCTGGAGCTAATGACATCAACAATTTATCATTCCAAAACGACCCGTCCCAACAATTATCTGACGCTTTGACTACAGAAGCAATTCAAAACGGTCGTCATAAGGCAGAAATCATTGCTACTGCTTTAGGTCGTACATTGGGTCCAGTTAAAACTGTAAATATTAGCAACACCGAAACAAGCACTTTTGACCAAGGTTACTATCGTAGTGCAAAATTACTTGCTGCAAATCTTAGTACTGAAACACCTGTGGAAAAAGGTTCCTTGATTATTTCTCAAGATGCTGATATCGTATATTATCTTCAATAAACATCAAGCTACCAACAAGTTACAAAGAAATAGTTTCTTGTAATCAACAATAAGAAACAAAACAATAAATTATACACAACAACAAACGCAAGAAAAGACCGTGCAACACCACACAGTGTTACACGGTCTTTATGTTTCATATTATTTATTTGTCGTAGTTTCTGGTACAACACCTTCATGTACAGCTACGATACCACCTGTTAATTCATGATAAGTAGCTTGTTCATAACCTAAGGATTTCCAGATTTCCAAAAATTTCACTTTGATGAGGATAGCGGCGCAAGGATTCTGGCAACCAAGCATAAGAGGAATTATCCTTACTCAATTTCCCTATTATAGGTAATATATAGGGAAGTAAAAGTTGTATAATTGCTTAAATCCAAATGCACTTGGTTTAGCTAATTCCAATACCACTACCTTACCGCCTGGTTTTACAACGCGTTGCATTTCTGACAACACTTGCTTGATGTCAGGTACATTACGCATTGCAAAAAGCCGCTCATAGCTGCATCAAAGGTATTATCTGCATAAGGTAAAAGCCATAGCATCTCCATGCACCAAATTTACTTGGTCCAAAAGATCCACTCGTTCCATGCGTGCACGCCCTTGATCCAGCATCTCCACATTAAAATCTAATGCTTCAACGGTCAAAGTAGGTTCTTGACGCAACGCTTCCTTTGTAAATACACAAGTACCACAAGCTACGTCAAGCACATGTTGATAAGGTCAATATTCATTTCTTTTACAGCGAACTTACGCCAGAAATAATCTTGCCCAAAACTGAGCACAGTATTCATCAAATCATAATGTTTGGCAATATTAGAAAATACACCTTGCACAAACTGTTCTTTGTCTTCATAAGTGTTAAATTCTTTAGTATTCATGGTACCCACTTTCACAATCAAAATTTCACATGCTGACAGTATACCACAACTAGCGATTACATTTCTAGAACTAAGAACTATTCTTATATATATACTATAGTATACTCAAAATGCATAGAAATAGTATTTATCTATTGAAATAATAAAATGTTCGTTGTATAATGACATATGTCCTTTGTAAAAGGATTTGTATTTATAGCTATACTCAAAAGCCAATTTTATTGTTTTTATGTAGTCTAATAAAGTATTGGAGTCTATTATGAATCGATTTATGAAATCCATCAATAGAGTCAGTCTTATTCAACAAATACTTATCGGTATGATAATCGGTATTTTGACGGCTCTCTATGTTCCCGACCTTGCAAACGAACTTGCTTTTACTGGGTATATTATTCGTTGGTGCCCTTAAGGGCATTGCACCTGTCCTTGTATTCTTCCTTGTGATCGCTGCGATTAGTAAACATCGCTCCGGTCAAAAACTGGCATGGGATCCGTTATTACCTTATATTTATTAGGCACATTCCTCTCTGCGGCACTAGCAGTACTTGTAAGTTGGTTCTTCCCAACTACATTACACCTAGTAGCGGGCGCAGCTGATGCAGACACCTCCACAAGGTATCGCAGAGGTTATGACAACACTTCTTAAAAATGTTGTAGATAATCCTGTGAAGGCCTTAATGAATGCCAACTATATTGGTATTTTAGGTTGGGCTCTTATCATCGGTGGTGCATTACGCCATGCGCCAATGAATACAAAAGAAATGATGGAATCAATCGCTCAAGCAATTACTACTGTAGTTGGTTGGATTATCCGCTTTGCTCCTCTAGGTATCATGGGTCTTGTAGCAGACTCCATAGCTACTAATGGTATTGAAGCATTAATTGGTTATTTCCAATTACTAGTATTACTTTTAGGCTCCATGATTTTTCGTGGCTTTAGTAATCAATCCGCTCTTATCCTTCATCTACCTTCGTCGTAACCCATATCCATTGGTATTTAAATGTTTACGCGAATCTGCAATCTACGCATTCTTCACACGTAGTTCTGCTGCAAACATCCCTGTAAACCTTGACTTGGCAAAACGTTTAAAACTCAACCCTGATATGTACTCTGTATCCATCCCATTGGGTGCAACAATCAACATGGGCGGTGCAGCGATTACCATTACAATCATGACATTGGCTGCTGCCAATACATTGGGTATCATCGTAGATGTTCCTACAGCTATTCTTCTATCCGTTATCGCTACGATTGGTGCCTGTGGTGCCTCTGGTGTAGCTGGCGGTTCCTTGCTTCTCATTCCATTGGCATGTTTCCCTCTTCGGTATCTCCAACGATGTGGCAATGCAAGTTGTAGGCGTAGGGTTTCATTATCGGTGTGTTACAAGACTCCACCGAAACAGCACTTAACTCCAGTACAGATATTCTCTTCACTGCTAGTGCTGATTATGCTAAACGCGGTTATAACGACAATTGGGATTAATCCCTTATATAGAATTAGACGATCCATTGGGTCGTCTTTTCTTTTAGTGAAAGTTTTTTTCTTTTTATAAATCATTTCTTTTTTTAATATAACTATATTGATTTTTATTCAATATATGATATAATAATTACATGATAATAAATCTTAAGAACTTAACTTTACATAGAAAGGATATACCATGAAACAATACGATATTATTGTAGTAGGCACTGGTGGTGCAACCATCGTAGCTGATGCAGCACAAAAAAAGGCCTCAACGTAGCAATTATAGAAAAGGTAAATTTGGTGGCACCTGTCTCACACGAGGTTGTATCCCCACAAAGGTTATGGTAACAGCAGCTAATGCTGTCCAAGAGGTAGAAGAATTCAAAAAAATCGGTATTAATGTGAATTCCGCCACTATGGATTGGGACATTGTATCCAAACGCACATGGCATATGATCGACAAATCTGCTGGTATTTATGACTACTACAATGCGTTTGATAATGTAGACGTATACCGCGGTGCCGCTAGCTTTGTATCTGATAAGGTTATGGACATCCACCTTAACGATGGTTCTGGCACAGTAGAAATCACTGCGCCTACAATTATACTTGGCACTGGTGGCTACAGTAATGTACCTAATGTACCTGGTCTTCAGGAGGCTGGTTTCCTTACTAGTGAAAATCTATTTGGAAATAAATTCCTAAACAACCATATAAATCCCTTGCGATTCTCGGTGCAGGTCCAATTGGTGTAGAATTCGCTCACGTATTTGCTTCTGCTGGTACAAATGTAACAATTCTTCAACACAATGTCCGCTTAGTACCTAAAGAAGATGCGGACATGTCTGAACATTTACTTAACAACTATAGAGAACGTGGTATCAACGTAATTTTAAACCAAGATACAGTTGAGATTCGCCAAGAAGAGGACCTAAAAGTAGTTGTAACTAAAGATCGCACTACAGGTGAAGTAACCGAAACTAAGGTTGAGGAAATTCTTGTAGCCGCTGGAATTCGCCCAGCTGTCGAAGAATTACACCTTGAAAATACCGGCATCGAAACATGGTCAAAAGGATGGATTAAAACTAATGAGTTTTTGGAAACATCTGTTGAGGGTATCTATGCTCTAGGCGATGTAAACGGCGAGCCAGCCTTCCGTCATCGTGCAAACTACGAAGCAGATATCATTGCACACAACCTCTTCTATGCAACTAGCGAAGAAGATTACCGCTGGGCACGCTACGATACATTGCCAAAGGTTACCTTCTCATACCCTGAAATTGGTAGTGTAGGTCTTACTGAGGCAGAAGCTATCAAAGCCGGCTACAATGTGGGAGTAGGCAAAAACTTCTACTCCTCTACCGCTAAAGGGTATGCTATGGGCATCAACCCTGGTGATGTAAATGATGGCTTTGTCAAAATCGTAGTAGACAAAGATACAAATCATATCCTCGGTATGCATGTGGTAGGACCTCAAGCATCTATCCTATTCCAACCGTATGTTAACCTTATGAATAGTGGTATCACTCCCACTAACAACTATCAATGAAGAAATTGCTTCTGAACGCACAAAACGATTGCGCGAAAAAGGGAATTTCTCGTGATATGGACCCTAGATCCGTTATCACTGTAGGTGAAACTATGAGTCCTCACCCATCCCTTGTGGAGGTCGTCATGTGGACACAAGCATATTACGAAAATCGTTGGTAAATCAAAAATACGAAAAAAGACCGATAACGTTGTATCGGTCTTTTTCATTTCACTGAAAGAACAATGTGTTCTTTCTTTTTATTTTTATCCATTACAATATCATGGCCCCCATACTAGGTTCGTACGACGTTTATCAAAACCTTGATCTGGTTCTGGTGGTAATTTAGTTGCTTTACTTTGAGAAATGTAAGAGCCTGTATTACCATCAACAGTCACAACTGTTTTTCTTACCATTTTGATGCATAGTTACATAGTAGTTAACCTTACCATTATGAGACTCAACTTTTCCAGCCCTTTCATAACAGCATCTGCGCCGAGTTGGCCTTTTGCAATCGCTTCAGCTTGAGATGGTTCGATAACCTTTATCTTTTATTAAAGATTTCACCAACTACGCGTTTAGGTTTTCCACCTTCGGACATGTCGGATTGATGACCTGTTACGATATCAATTTTCATCTTATATTCGTGATATTTACTATAGCCGGTCACTTTATATGCATAAGCTAGATCGTTAGAATTCAATTCTACAGAATGCAATGCAGCATTAGGGAAACGATTTTTGGAAGATTGTACCAATTTCGCTCATTGTCATTACTACAGATTGGCCTGGAGCCCGCTTTAATTGTAATATCTGTGCTTGTTTCAGGCTTAGTCTTACGCGCTTGTACTTCATATGGTGTAGCAACAGAGAAAACACCAACCGCTAATACACCAGTCAAAAACCAAAGATACTAATTTTTTTATTCATTATAATCCTCCCACATATCAATCGGATTCTATAAACCTTCATTTGAGCTAATCGCTCTTCTACATCGGTCATCAATAGTTTTATAACAAGTGGCCACCAAAGGCACACCTATAATCATACCGGTAACGCCCATCAAGCTACCGCCAATAATAACGGCTGCAAACACCCATAAACCTGGTAACCCAATAGAATTACCAACAATTTTTAGGATAGATAACATTACTTTCAATTTGATGCAATATCTCTAAAAATAATAACATAGATTAATGCATCCATAGGACTAACAGTCAGTAAAAATAACTGCACCCATGATACCACCAACATAGATACCGATTAACGGAATCAATCCTGTAAGGCCAATAACACATGCAATGGTAGTGGCATATGAGATATTAAATAACCACAAAGTAATACCCTACCATAATACCTAAAATCAAGGCATCAATAAACTGGCCCACAAAGAAACTACTAAATGTTTGAACTGCTACTTTACTAACATAAGTAACGCGATTTACCCAAGTATCAGGTGCATAAGCACGCAAGATGCGTTTGCCTTGCATAATCAGACGCTCTTTATCTAGCAGCATATAGATGGCAAAGATAAGTCCTAGACCAATATTCACAGTCCAAGACAGAACTGTGCCCATCGTATTCACGACATAGGTACCACCTTTTGTGCCCCACTCACGCGTGTAGTTAACGATACTTTCACCATTAAGCGTATTCACAACAGTTGGATTCGAAACCAATGGCATCGTATCACTTAGATGCTGAATCCATTGTTGAAAGTCTACGTACAACTGTGGGGCAGCAGCCACGATAAGTGTAATGGAGTGAACCAGTTGCGGCACCGCCATTCGTGCAATGAAGTACACGATAAGACTAATCGTCACGAAGGAGAAAAATAAGACTCAAGGGACGCCGAATCTTGTACCTCCACCCCGTTTTGATGCTAGGGCCAGAGCCACCGTTCGTAACGCACCACTAGAATATCGAGGACAAATGCCATACAGGCACCCACGATAAGTGGTACAAAGGCTGTTATCAGTACATCTGAGACCTGAAGCAATATCACTGATACGAAGGGCTACTAACACCATGATACCTGCCAGGATAATCGCGGTGATAAGCTCCTTATAATATTTAAATTTTCCCATACTAATAACTCACTTTTACTAAACACTGGTAAGTATTGTACACAATATAAATGAACGCTATATGATAGAAAAACACTAGGTCCTTTCTCGTGTACAGTAGTATTTCTAATAGAATTAGTATAACAAAAGTCCATCTTATCGCTCTTTAAATATAAAGAGAGACGAAAAGATGGACTTATATTAGTTTATATTAGATTAAGAACGCTCAAAATTAACGGTGGATGTAAACATCCACACGACGGTTTTCAGCTTTACCAGATGCAGTAGAGTTTGTTGCAACTGGTTTAGCATCGCCATTAGCGATACCAATCAAGCGATTAGCATCTACACCATTATTTACCAAGTATTGCGCAACATCTTGGATACGACGCTCGGACAAGCCGATGTTGTATTGAGGATTTGCATCAGTATCAGCATTACCCATCAATTTAACTTGATCGTTTGGATATTGTTGAGCAGCGTTCAATGCAGCTTGTAAGTTAGGAGTTTGGTCTACACGAGGAACGTCTTGGTCTGAATCAAAGTAGATGGATTGTACATAGTAATCAGCTTTAGCAGCTGGTTTTTGTACAGGTGCTACGCGGTGCTCAACTACAGGAGCTGGAGCTGGTGTGTACACTGGGGCTTCCGCTTTGTGACCACCGAAACGGTAAGACACGCCAACTACCGGACCTTGAAGAGATACATTGTGAGTATCAGTAGCTTGTGTATTGATATAACGGTAACCAGCATTGATATCTAAATCTTCATTTACTTTATAGCCTAAACCAGCTTCCCAAGTTGTAGTTTTTTTAGTACCAATACCAGCTTTTGCCATATATGTCAACTTTAGAACCTAAAGCTGCTTTACCAATAACACCTACTTGAGCAATATTATTAGTACCGCCATCTTTCCCTCGATACATATACAAGGGTATAATACATAATTATATTGTACACAACTTTACGATAAAATTCAATATAGATTATAAATTTTTTTAAATATTTTTATTAAAAACTAGTATAAAACAACTGTATCATGCATAAAAAGGCATCGCCCTTTAGGGTCGATGCCTTTTTATATTCATATATATATCCCTTACATATATACGTGAAATTGATGATTTTTAGTAAATAACACATTCCCCAATGTGTCATTTATTCCACATCTGTATTGTATACTATCTTAGGATTCTAAGCAAGCTGTTTTTTTCATAAAACTTTCATAAACTATTTTAAAATTCTCAATATACCTATACGATTTTATGTTGCCATGAACCACTGATGAATCGCATATACGCACAAACTAATCGCAAGGATTGATCGAAACACAAGGAAATCCAAGCACCATATAAAACCTAAGCCCTAATGTAATACATAGTACATAGGTAATAATAGGTCTAATAACAGCGACACTTACTAATGAATATTTCATGATATAGAATGTATCACCAGCACCTTTTAATACCCCTGCATACACTTGTTGTAATGCTTGTGGGAATGCAGCAATCGCCATGATACCCATTAAAGCACCTGCTAAGGTAACAACATCACTTTCACGCGTATACAACTGAACGAGCAAATGTCCTGCACTTATAAAAATCATGGCACTAATGAAACCTACGACGAGACCCATCCGTGCACCAATGATGCCAAAGGCACGCGCCAAATCAGGGCGTTTATGTCCTAAGTTTTGGCCGGTATGTGATGCACCAGCAAAGCCGAGGCCCATTGCAAAATAATAGAATATATCCATCAAGTTCATACACACATAGTGTGCCGCCAAAGGTACTGCACCTAGGGATGCAACAATCATGGTATATGTGTACATACCAAAACGCTCAAAGAACTGCTCTCCAAGGGAACTACCACCAACGTGAAATATCGTATGTAATACAGTTCGCTCAAAGCGCCATTTCGATGGGTGCAATAAGGTTAGTCCTGTCTTGGTATGTTGAGATATAGCACGTAGCAAAAAGCGCTGCAATAACAGCACTACTAATAAGGGTGGAAATTCCTGCCCCCATAACACCAAATTCTGGGAAGAATGCAATACCATAGATCGAGAAGAAGTTCAAAATCGTATTTAAGATATTTCCTACCACATTAGATTTGAAAATAACCTTAGTATTGCCATAGCCAATAAGAGCGCCCCCACAATTTGGCTAAAGGACTGAAAGATAAGGCTAAGAACGATAAATCGCCCATACCAGACAGCAGTTTCAATATAGCCATCCTGAGCACCTGTAAATCGCAATATATGTTCTAGATTAAACAAACAAATAGCAAGTAATGGTACATAAATCAGAAAATTCAACAAAATTGATTGCACAGCACCGCATTCATGCCATCTACATCACCTTCACCATGGCGACGAGCAATAATAGCTGTCACCGCAATGGATAAGGCGCGACAGATTACGAGCATAACCATTTCTGGCTGACCCATAATACCTACCGAGCAAGTGCAGCAGCCCTAAAGAACCTACCATCGCTAAATCGATAGCAGTCATTAACTGCATCATCAGCCCTGCAATGTAGCAGGCCAGGCAATCTTTAGATATTTATTATATAGATTTTTGTGGTTTCTACTGGTCCCAAACGATCCTGCTAGGCAATATGGTATCTACTGAAAACCATCGTTGTAAAAGCTCAATCATGATAACTCCTATAACAAACCCAAAAAGGGGCTATTCCCCATATTTCTTATGTATTATATCATAAAATATATGAAAGTCATTCATATATCATGCTTTTTAATTAATAATGTATATCAAAAATGCAAAAGAAACCCCTTATACACGTTTCTATACCTAATAGGGTATTAGTATTGTATATAAGAGGTTTCTTTATTTCATTCTAAATTAAGCTCTATTTTTATTTGAAAATTTTTATCATATTTAATAGATAAATATATCAAACATAAAGAGACTCAGTATCTGCTCAACTAAGTAGCGTCTATCAGCAATCTTAAGTGTTATCCTTTAGATGCTAACAGCTTATCTACGGCAGCGCGTAAATCATCTAAACCTTGTTTAGTTTCAGCTAACTCACGACGTTGACGTTCGTTTTCAGCCTCTAAGCTATTAAGACGAGCCGCTTGATCTGCAATAACGTATTTTTTGTTCTGCATTTTCCTTTTTGAGGCTAGATACTTCATCTTGCATTACATATACAGAGCTAATAGGGCCCGCTTTGTAACGATCAGGAATATTTTTCTTTTCTGGGCTGTAACCAAATTTATGAGTTACACCAGCATTTACCATATTATGGTTGCCACCAACAGAAACACCTATGTTGAACATAGTATTTTTCATTTGTGTAATGTGCTGAGGCCAAGGGCTGCCGCAGTTTCACCACGATAGTTGCCTACGCCTGCCATAACTTGAGTTGGTTCTAATGGATCGTATTGAATTGGTTTCAATGCGGCCATCGCAGCTGCATGAGCACCAACACGTTGAACTTCACCTGCTACTTGATTAATAGCTTGGCTTGTATTTGTGATGGAGCATTCAATTGTGATACATTAACTGCATCGGTTGGATCCGTACCAGGTGCTACGCCTTTAATTTGGTTATTACCATTATTGAGGCCATCCTTCGTTAAGGATACAGGGCCTGCGTAATGGGTTTGTAGGAGTTCGCACTACCAGGCGTAATGGTAATACCATTACCATTCGTCACCGTTGTATTGCCAGCTGCATCCTCAAATGTAGCAGACTTCATGTCTGTAAGTTCAGGATTAACTGCATAGCTAATAGTTTTGCCTACTTGGCTTACCATCATATTATTGCCAGCTTTGAAAGTCACTGTTTCATTTGGCTTAATTTTTTCAGCCGTTGCAGTAGGTGTGCTATTTACACAGAACCTTCTGAGCCAACAGCTGCATCCCAACCAGCATTTGCTACAGCAGATTTTTAGTTGGTCTTCAGTAGCAGCACGGCCAGAAGTAATGTTGTTAGGATCCCAAGCTTTATTAGTTAAACCTGTAACAACACCATCTTTACCATTTACAGCTATAGGATTTGTACCACCTGTTGTAATGATGCCATCTTTACCATCAATACCTACAGTACCAATACCTGCTTTACCATCTTTGCCATTAAGTGTAATCTTATCTGCAACTTTCACAGATCCATTTACACCGTCAATAGCAACTGCATTTTTACCATCGCCCGCTTTCACAGTACCATTCGTACCATCAATAGCAACAGCATTGCCATCCTTACCAGCGGTGATAGTACCAGCAATACCATCTACAGTAATCGCCTTAGTTGGATCAGCGGCACCTAATGTAATCTTATCATTCAACTTATTGTCATAAATTGTATGACCATCTGCAGCAGTTGTCTTAGTTAATACAATATTGCCAGTAGTATTATTAGCACCTTGACCACCATTTGCAGTCAACTCAGTCGTTGCGGCCTTAGTTTTAGCATTCAATTGACTAACATTGACAGCATCTTTTGCAGCGGTACCATCTGCAACATTAACAATTTTGTTATTGCCATTGTCTAGGCCGTTACCAGTTAAGGAAACTGTATCTTTACCTGGTTTTGTAATCGTAACACCATCCTTAGTGAAAGTAGCCTTGTTTCCAGCAGTATCCGTCACAGTAGTACCCGTAGCCTCAACCTTAGTTGTATCCCCCGCTGCATTTGTTACAGTAGCGCCAGTAGAAGCAACGTTTGTTGTATTGCCAGCTGCGTCCTTAACAGTTGCACCTTTAGCATCAACCTTAGTTTCATCACCAGCTACATTTTTTCAATGTATTGCTTGTAGCAGTAGACGTATTAGTATTTGCACCATCAGTAATTGTAGTTCCTGCTGCCGTAGTTGCAGTAGTTTTCGTACCATCAACTACAGTATTGCCAGCTGCGTTAGATGTGTTAGTTTTGCCACCGTCAGTTTGAACGATGCTATCGCCTTTAACAACAGTTGTTTTACCACCTGTAGCATTGAAAGTAGCTGATTCCATATCTTTAAGATTTTTATTTAAAGAGTAGGCCAATGTTTTACCATTTTGATCAATAATAAGATTGTTGCCCGCTTGGAGTTGAACCTCTTCACCACTTGCTACATTTGTTTTGGCGGAACCATTTGCTTCGCCTGTAGAACCAGTAACTTTACCAGAATTTACATTCCAACCTGCACCAACTTTATCGGCTACAATTTGCAATTGGTCTTCTGTTGCAGCACGACCGGAAACAGCTTTCGTTACGCCAGGCGTCCAAGTTTTGTTAGTCAAACCAGTCACAGTGCCTGCTGCACCATCAAGCTTAATAGAGTTTGTACCACCTGTTGTGATTGCGTTATTCACACCATCGATAACAGCTGTGCCAATCGTTGCTTTTCCAGCAGTGATTGTACTTGCGTTTGTACCATCTGTAATTGTATTAGATGTAGCATTGGATGTATTTACATTGCCATTACCATCATCAATCACATTGCTGTCTACAGTAGACTTGTTAGACTTAGTGCCATCTACTAATGTATTTTTCATCAACAGTAGATGTATTAGTTTTAGTACCATCTTTAATCACTTGACCAGCGGCAGTCGTTTCTGTGGACTTAGTACCATCTGCAGCTGTATTACCAGCTGCTGTAGATGTATTCGTTTGAGTGCCAGCGGTTTGCGTAATGGAATCACCAGTAATAATAGTTTTATTTGTACCAGTGCCAAGGAATGTGGCAGAGTTCATCTTAACAAGATCTTTATTCAAGGAGTATGTAAAGTCTCGTTCGTTTTGGTTTACTGTGAGGTTTTCACCAGCGATTAATTGGACTTTATCGTCTTTACCTACTTTAGCATTTTTCTTAGTACCTGTTTGAGCACCAGATGTAGTAGCATCTTTATCTGCTGTGATTTGCCATGTTTGTTCCCCTACAGCTTTTAATTGTTCTTCAGTAGCCGCACGGCCTTTCGTTGCAAAGTCTGCTGCAGTTACCGTTGTATTAGACAAACCAGTAATGTCATTTGTAGTACCACCAGTTACGGTTACTGTACCAGTCTTAATTGTGCCGGCTGCACCATCTAACTTAACAGCATTAGCACCACCAGTAGTAAATGTGTTGTTTACACCATCCACAATGGAAGAGCCAATAGTAGCCTTACCAGCCATACCATCAATCGTTACCGCATTAGCACCAGTACCAAGTGTCACCTTATCATTGAGTTTTACATCATAGATAGTATGTCCATCAGCAGCGGTAGTAGATGTAAGTGTTACATTACCTTTAGTAGCATTAGCAGCCTCACCAGCATTAGCAGTAACTGTAGTTGTTGCTTTTTTCACATCTGCAATATTAGCTGCATTTGTGTTATCTGTAGCATCATTATTCACATGACCACTAGCAACATTTTTAATTACATTATTACCATTATCTAAGCCCGCATCCGTTAAAGATACAGGGTTCTTACCAGTAGTATTGATACGTACACCATCTGCTACGTACTTAGTATTTCCATTAGCAGAAGTTACAGTTGTACCATCAGCTGTAGTAGCTGTAGATTTAGTACCATCGACTACAGTATTACCACCTGCTGTAGATGTATTCACTTTTGTGCCATCAGTTTGAACGATGCTATCGCCTTTGATAATAGTTGTTTTACCGCCTGTTGCTTCAAAGGTTGCAGAATTCATCTTCACAAGATCTTTGTTAAGGGTGAATGTAAAGTCTCGTTCATTTTGGTTTACTGTCATATTTTCGCCAGCAATTAATTGAACTTTGTCGTCTTTACCAACCTTAGCATCCTTCTTAGTACCTGTTTGAGCACCAGACGTAGCCGCATCTTTATCTGCTGTGATTTGCCATGTTTGTTCCCCTACTGCTTTTAATTGTTCTTCAGTAGCAGCACGGCCTTTCGTTGCAAAAGTCTGCTGCTGTTACCGTTAGATTAGACAAACCAGTAATATCATTAGTTGTACCACCAGTTACGGTTACTGTACCAGTCTTAATTGTGCCTGCTGCACCATCTAACTTAACGTCATTAACACCACCAGTAGTAAATGTGTTATTTACACCATCAATAACAGAGGAACCAATCGTAGCCTTACCAGCTGTGATTGTACTTGTATTAGTACCATCAGTAATGGTATTCGATGTTGCATTGGATGTTTTACATTACCATTACCATCATCGATAACATTACTATCTACAGTAGTCTTATTAGATTTAGCATCCCATCAACTAATGTGTTTTCATCAACAGTAGATGTATTTGTCTTAGTACCGTCTTTAATCACTTGACCATCTGCTGTAGTTTCTGTAGAATTAGTCCCATTTGCTACAGTATTACCCTGCTGCTGTAGATGTATTGGTTTGTGTACCAGCAGTTTGCGTAATGGAATCACCAGTAATAATAGTTTTATTTGTACCAATACCAAGGAATGTGGCAGAGTTCATCTTCACAAGCATCTTTATTCAAGGAGTATATGAAGTCTCGTTCGTTTTGATTTACTGTGAGGTTTTCACCAGCGATCAATTGAACTTTATCGTCTTTACCAACCTTAGCATCTTTCTTAGTGCCTGTTTGAGCACCAGACGTAGCCGCATCTTTATCTGCCGTGATTTGCCATGTTTGTTTTCCCCTACTGCTTTTTAATTGTTCTTCAGTAGCGGCACGACCTTTCGTTGCAAAGTCGGCTGCGGTTACTGTTGTGTTAGATAAGCCAGTGATGTCATTTGTAGTACCACCAGTTACGGTTACCGTACCAGTTTTGATTGTGCCTACTGCACCATCTAACTTAACGGCATTAGCACCACCAGTAGTAAATGTGTTATTTACACCATCAACGATAGAAGAACCAATAGTCGCTTTACCAGCAGTAATAGTACTTGTATTAGTACCATCAGTAATGGTATTCGATGTAGCATTGGATGTATTTACATTACCATTGCCATCATCGATAACATTACTATCTACAGTCGTTTTATTAGATTTAGTACCATCAACTAATGTATTTTTCATCAACAGTAGATGTATTAGTCTTAGTACCATCTTTAATCACTTGACCAGCGGCAGTCGTTTCTGTAGACCTAGTGCCATCTGCAACTGTATTACCACCCTGCAGTAGATGTATTTACTTTTGTGCCATCGGTTTGAACAACGCTATCTCCTTTAATAACAGTTGTTTTGCCACCTGTGGCTTCAAAGGTTGCAGAGTTCATCTTCACAAGGTCTTTATTCAAGGAGTATGTGAAGTCTCGTTCATTTTGGTTCACTGTGAGGTTTTCACCCGCGATCAATTGAACTTTATCGTCTTTACCTACTTTAGCATCTTTCTTAGTACCTGTTTGAGCACCAGACGTAGCCGCATCTTTATCTGCCGTGATTTGCCATGTTTGTTCCCCTACTGCTTTTAATTGTTCTTCTGTAGCCGCACGGCCTTTCGTTGCAAAGTCTGCTGCAGTTACCGTTGTATTAGACAAACCAGTAATGTCATTTGTAGTACCACCCGTTACGGTTACTGTACCAGTCTTAATTGTGCCGGCTGCACCATCTAACTTAACGGCATTAGCACCACCAGTAGTAAATGTGTTATTTACACCATCAACGATGGAGGAACCAATAGTAGCCTTACCAGCCATACCATCAATCGTTACCGCATTAGCACCAGTACCAAGTGTCACCTTATCATTGAGTTTTACATCATAGATAGTATGTCCATCAGCAGCGGTAGTAGATGTAAGTGTTACATTACCTTTAGTAGCATTAGCAGCCTCACCAGCATTAGCAGTAACTGTAGTTGTTGCTTTTTTCACATCTGCAATATTAGCTGCATTTGTGTTATCTGTAGCATCATTATTCACATGACCACTAGCAACATTTTTAATTACATTATTACCATTATCTAAGCCCGCATCCGTTAAAGATACAGGGTTCTTACCAGTAGTATTGATACGTACACCATCTGCTGCGTACTTAGTATTTCCGTTAGCAGAAGTTACAGTAGTACCCGTTGCAGTTGTTGCAGTAGAATTAGCACCGTTTGTAATAGTTGTGCCATCAGCTGTAGTAGCTGTAGATTTAGTACCATCGACTACAGTGTTGCCACCTGCTGTAGATGTATTCGTTTGTGTACCAGCAGTTTGCGTAATGGAATCACCAGTAATAACAGTTTTATTTGTACCTGTACCAAGGAATGTGGCAGAATTCATCTTCACAAGATCTTTATTCAAGGAGTATGTGAAGTCTCGTTCGTTTTGGTTCACTGTAAGGTTTTCACCAGCAATCAATTGAACTTTATCGTCTTTACCAACCTTAGCATCTTTCTTAGTACCTGTTTGAGCACCAGACGTAGCCGCATCTTTATCTGCTGTAATTTGCCATGTTTGTTCGCCTACTGCTTTTAATTGTTCTTCAGTAGCGGCACGGCCTTTCGTTGCAAAGTCTGCTGCTGTTACCGTTGTATTAGACAAACCAGTAATATCATTAGTTGTACCACCAGTTACTGTTACCTACCAGTCTTAATTGTGCCTGCTGCACCATCTAACTTAACAGCATTAGCACCACCAGTAGTAAATGTGTTAGTTACACCATCAATAACAGAGGAACCAATCGTAGCCTTACCAGCAGTGATTGTACTTGTATTAGTACCATCAGTAATGGTATTCGATGTTGCATTGGATGTGTTTACATTACTATTGCCATCATCAATTATATTGCTATCTACAGTAGTCTTATTGGATTTAGCACCATCAACTAATGTGTTTTCATCAACAGTAGATGTATTAGTCTTAGCACCGTCTTTAATCACTTGACCAGCTGCTGTAGTTTCTGTGGACTTAGTACCATCTGCAACTGTATTACCACCTGCTGTAGATGTATTCACTTTTGTGCCATCTGTTTGAACGATGCTATCGCCTTTAATAACAGTAGTTCTACCACCTATGGCTTCAAAGGTTGCAGAGTTCATCTTCACAAGGTCTTTATTCAAGGAGTATGTGAAGTCTCGTTCATTTTGATTTACTGTCATATTTTCGCCAGCAATCAATTGAACTTTGTCATCTTTACCTACCTTAGCATCCTTCTTAGTGCCTGTTTGAGCACCAGAAGTAGAAGCATCTTTATCTGCCGTGATTTGCCATGTTTGTTCGCCTACAGCTTTTAATTGTTCTTCTGTAGCGGCACGGCCTTTCGTTGCAAAGTCTGCTGCGGTTACGGTTGTGTTAGACAAACCAGTAATATCGTTTGTAGTACCACCCGTTACAGTTACCGTACCAGTTTTAATTGTGCCGGCTGTACCATCAAGAGTGATTTTGTTAGCACCTACACCAGTTGTAACATTATCTTTTGTAATAACTGTGCTGTTACCAGCATTATCTTTGACAGTTACAGAGCTAGATGTTGTTGCTGTAGTATTTGTACCATCTGTAACAGTGTTAGATGTTGCATTGGATGTATTTACATTACCAGTACCATCATCGATTACATTGTTATCTACAGTAGATTTATTGGACTTAGTACCATCTTTAATCACTTGACCATCTGCTGTAGTTTCTGTGGACTTAGTACCATTTGCTACAGTATTACCAGACGCTGTAGCAGTATTAGTCTTATTACCATCAGTTTGAACGATGCTATCGCCTTTGATAACAGTTATTTTACCGCCTGTGGCTTCAAAGGTTGCAGAATTCATCTTCACAAGATCTTTGTTAAGGGTGAATGTAAAGTCTCGTTCATTTTGATTTACTGTCATATTTTCGCCAGCAATCAATTGAACTTTGTCGTCTTTACCAACCTTAGCATCTTTCTTAGTACCTGTTTGGGCACCAGATGTAGTAGCATCTTTATCTGCAGTGATTTGCCATGTTTGTTCCCCTACTGCTTTTAATTGTTCTTCTGTAGCGGCACGGCCTTTCGTTGCGAAATCCGTTGCAGTTACAGTTGTGTTAGACAAACCAGTGATATCGTTTGTAGTACCACCAGTTACTGTTACTGTACCAGTCTTAATTGTGCCTGCTGCACCATCTAACTTAACAGCATTAGCGCCACCAGTAGTGAATGTGTTATTTACACCATCAATAACAGAGGAACCAATCGTAGCCTTACCAGCAGTGATTATACTTGTATTTGTACCATCAGTAATTGTATTCGATGTTGCATTGGATGTATTTACATTACCATTACCATCATCGATAACATTACTATCTACAGTAGATTTATTAGATTTAGTACCGTCAACGATTGTATTTTGATCCACAGTAGATGTATTTGTTTTAGTACCGTCTTTTATCACTTGACCAGCAGCTGTGGTTTCTGTGGACTTAGTACCATCAGCTACAGTGTTGCCACCCGCAGTAGATGTATTCGTTTGAGTACCCGCAGTTTGTGTAATACTGTTGCCAGTAATGACTGTTGTATTACTGCCTGTACCAAGGAATGTAGCAGAGTTCATCTTCACAAGATCTTTGTTAAGGGTAAATGTAAAGTCTCGTTCGTTTTGGTTTACTGTAAGATTTTCACCAGCAATAAATTGAACTTTGTCGTCTTTACCAACCTTAGCATCTTTCTTAGTACCTGTTTGGGCACCAGATGTAGCAGTATCCTTATCTGCAGTAATTTGCCATGTTTGTTCCCCTACTGCTTTTAATTGTTCTTCAGTAGCTGCACGGCCCTTCGTTGCAAAATCGGCTGCTGTTACAGTTGTGTTAGATAAACCAGTGATATCGTTTGTTGTACCACCAGTTACTGTTACTGTACCAGTCTTAATTGTGCCTGCTGCACCATCTAACTTAACAGCATTAGCGCCACCAGTAGTGAATGTGTTATTTACACCATCAATAACAGAGGAACCAATCGTAGCCTTACCAGCAGTGATTGTACTTGTATTAGTACCATCAGTAATGGTATTCGATGTTACATTGGATGTATTTACATTGCCATTACCATCATCAATAACATTACTATCTACAGTTGTTTTATTAGATTTAGCACCATCCACTAATGTATTTTCATCAACAGTAGATGTATTTGTCTTAGTACCGTCTTTAATCACTTGACCAGTAGCTGTAGTTTCTGTGGACTTAGTACCATCTAAAACTGTATTACCACCTGCTGTAGATGTATTCACTTTTGTGCCCATCGGTTTTGAACGATGCTATCGCCTTTAATAACAGTAGTTTTACCACCTGTGACTTCAAAGGTTGCAGAGTTCATCTTCACAAAGATCTTTATTCAAGGAATATGTAAAAGTTTTTACCTGCTTGGTCTGCAGTTAGGTTTTTCACCAGCAATTAAAGACACCTTATCGTCCTTACCAACCTTAGCATTTTCTTTTGTGCCAGTTTGAGCACCAGAAGTGCCAGCTTTCTTATCCGCTGTGATTTCCCAAGTTTGGCTACCTGCAGCATCTGCAACAGCTTTCAATTGGTCTTCTGTTGCAGCTTAGCAGTAGTAGCAGTACCATTCCAAGTTGTATTAGATAAGCCGCCAATATTATTAGCCGTACCGTTAACAATAACACCGCCGATATTAGCAGTCTTACCTGTAATCGTACCTGTAGCACCATTTAATGTTACAGGACTTACACCGCCAGTAGTGAAAGTATTATTTACACCATCAATAACAGAGGTACCAATCGTAGCTTTACCAGCTGTACCATCTATTGTTACCGCATTAGCACCAGAGCCCAACGTTACTTTATCGTTGAGTTTTACATCATAAATAGTATGACCATCAGCAGCTGTAGTAGATGTTAATGTCACATTACCGGTTGTAGCATTAGCTGCTTCACCAGTGTTAGCAGTGATTTCAGTTTTAGACGCTTTTTTAGCCGCATTGATAGCATCGGCTACGTTTTGAGCTGTTGCTACACCATCTGTAGTTGGGCCTGTAATTGTGCCATCTGCACCAGCCGTGATAGATGCTGTATTTACATCGTATTTCACAACGCCATTATCATCGATAGATGCAGTAGTTAATGTACCATTTTTGAAATTCAAAGCCATCCGCCAAGGATACTTGTTTTGCTGTACCGTTGTTTGCTTTATAGGACAAGTTTGTCTTATTCGCAATCTTAGTACCATCGATAGTTACCTTGTAATCCTTAGTTGTACCATCCGCACTCGTTGTCGGTGTTACCGTCAATGGATTATTGGCATCTGTTGTATCTGTACTTACAGTTACAGCAGCTACAGCCGATTTTTTAACCTCTGCTTCAGATACTTTCACAGTCAAATTCTTGCCATTCGCATCAGTAGATACATATTTACCATCACCAACAACGCCCAATGTATCGTCTTTCAGATTGACTACACCAGGGGATGTATTCGTATCACCTGCGAATTTTAAGTTAACCGCGTCAGTAGTTGTTTTAGCAGTTTCAGCTACGGCTTTCAATTGATCTTCCGTCGCAGCTCGGCCAGTTGTAGCTGTACCATTCCAAGTTGTATTGGATAAGCCAGTAACATGCTTGTTGTCACCATCGATAGTCACACCACCAATAGCGGCATTTTTAGCAGTAATTTTACCAGTTGCACCATCGAGTTTAATGGTTTCAGTTGTACCAGTACCAACAGATACACTCGTTAAGCCAGCAAGATCTTTATTCAAGGAATAAGTAAACTTACGTTCATCTTGATTAATTGTAAGGTTATCCCCTGCAACCAATTCGACAGTTTCATCCTTACCAACAGTAGCATTTTTCTTAGTACCTGTTTGAGCACCAGTTGTACCTGCTTTATCTGCTGTAATATTCCAAGTTTGGCTAGACGCAGCATCTGCTACTTTTTGTAATTGGTCTTCTGTTGCAGCTCGGCCTGTTACGGCTTTTGTTACACCAGGTGTCCAATCTTTATTAGTCAAACCAGTTACAGTGCCAGTTGCACCATCTACCTTAATGGAGTTTGTACCTCCAGTAGTAATTGTGCCAGTCGTACCATCTACAGTTGTTACACCTGCCGTCACTTTTGCAGTAGCACCATCTAATGTAACAGCATTCGCACCACCTGTTGTAATTGTGTTAGCTACACCATTCACTACAGCAGTACCAATAATAGCCTTGCCAGCAGTACCATCAATAGTCACAGCATTAGCACCAGTACCAAGTGTCACCTTATCATTGAGTTTTATATCATAAATAGTATGACCATCTGCAGCTGTAGTAGATGTTAATGTCACATTACCTTTTGTTGCATTAGCTGCTTCACCAGCATTAGCCGTGATTTCAGTTTTAGACGCTTTCTTAGCTGCATTGATAGCATCTGCTACGTTTTGAGCTGTTGCTACACCATCCGTGGTTGGCCCCGTGATTGTACCATCTGTACCAGCTGTAATAGCAGCAGTATTTACATCGTATTTCACAACGCCATTATCATCGATAGAGGCTGTTGTTAACGTACCATTTTTGAAGTTCAAGCCATCGGCTAAAGATACTTGTTTAGCAGTACCACCATTTGCTTTGTAGGACAAGTTTGTCTTATTAGCAATCTTAGTACCATCAATAGTTACCTTGTAATCCTTAGTTGTACCATCCGCACTAGTTGTCGGTGTTACCGTCAATGGGTTATTAGCATCCGTTGTATCTGTACTTACTGTTACAGCTGCTACAGCAGATTTTTTAACCTCTGCTTCAGATACTGTAAGATTTACATTTTTACCGTTTACGTCAGTAGAGATGTATTTATTATCACCTTTAATACCGAATATATCATCCTTAAGGTTTACAGAACCAGTATTAGTCGCTACATCACCTGTGAACTTCAATGTAGTAGCACCAGTGGCAGCCTTCAATTGGTCTTCTGTTGCAGCACGTCCAGATACGGCTGTGCCATTCCATGTTGTATTAGATAAGCCACCAATAGTATTAGCCGTACCATTTACAGTAACGCCACCAATAGTAGCCGTTTTACCTGTAATGGCCCCCGTTGTACCATCAACAGTTACAGCATTAGCACCAGTACCAAGAGTTACCTTATCGTTGAGTTTTACGTCATAAATAGTATGACCATCTGCAGCTGTAGTAGATGTTAATGTCACATTACCTTTTGTTGCATTAGCTGCTTCACCAGCATTAGCCGTGATTTCAGTTTTAGACGCTTTCTTAGCTGCATTGATAGCATCTGCTACGTTTTTAGCAGTTGCTACACCATCAGTGGTTGGGCCTGTAATTGTGCCATCAGCACCGGCAGTAATAGATGCGGAATTAACAGCAACTTTCACACCCGCTGCTGTAGCAGTTGTGCTCACAAGACTGCCATCACCAGTCACCGCAAAGGATACATCACCATCTTTAAGGTATTTATTCCCTGTGGAGCCAGTATCACCAGTAAGACCAATGCCCTTAGTTGTAGCGTTAACAGTATTAGCATCTAGACCAACTGTAATTGTTTGATCCTTAACAGTCGTAGTTACACCGTTAGCACCAGCTACATTCAGTTTTTGGTTTTTAAGATCAATAGTACCATTATTTGTGCCGTCTGTAATATTAAGGTTTTGGGACAAGTTCGCTACAGCTTGTTTCACATCACCAATATTGGCTGCATTACTATCTGTTGTGCCACCACTAGCAACATTAGAAATAACCTTGCCACCAGCATTGATACCATCTGTTTTATCGACAGAAATACCACCAACAGTGAGTTTATCTGTTGTAATACCAGTACCTGTAATGGCTGTTGTACCATTTGTTAAACCAGATGTATTGATAACAGTATTGCCTGCTGTGAAAGATGTACCCGTGAAAGTAGTCCCTGTAAATGCTTTACCAGTTACAGAGCCATCTGCACCATTTAATGTAATCGCATTAGCACCAGAGCCAACAGTTACTTTGTTATTGGCCGTTACAGAATCAACAGTAATATCCTTCTTAGTAGCAACAGTGATTTTCTTTTTATCTGTACCATCTTGTGTAACCTCGATATTATCGCCATTAATAAGATCTACAGTATCCCCACCTTTAACGGCAGTTTTATCGGTGGTGCTGGAATTAGTTGTAATACTCCATGCTGCACCTGCTTTTGCTGCATCAGCTGCTTTGTTGATAGCATCAGCTACATTTTGCGCAGTTGCCGATCATCATTACCAGTTACAGATCGCTCACCTGTCGTAGCATTACTGTTAATCGTAGCACGCTTTGTAGAAATCTCAACCGTATTACCATTCATCTTAGTAGATACAAAGTCACTTGTTGCGCCTTTCACATTAAATGCTACATCAGCAGTGCTCAAGGATTGGCTGGACGCAGTGCCAGTATCTGCACCAAGGGAGATATTTCTAGCTAACGCAGTTGTATTGGCTGCAATATTAGTTGTATTAGTCGCAATATCTGTGGTATTCGTATTGATTTGAGTCTTAGTGGCTGTATTAAGATCAAAGGATACTTTGCCATCATTATCAACTGTAGCAACAGTGGATCCACCATTTACGAAATCAAGGCCTTTAGATAAAGAAACCTTCTTCGCATTAGCATCTGCAGCACTGTTAGCACGGTATGTTAAATCCGTTTTAGCCGCAAGTTTTGTTGTATCGATACCGATTGCATAATCCTTAGAATTTGTGCCCGCTGTTGGGGTTACCGTAATAGGATTGTCAGCTTGCGTATCCTTACTTACCGTTACAGCAGAAACAGCTAAATCCTTCACCTTAGCGGTATCAACAGCAACTTTCACACCCGCTGCTGTAGCAGTTGTGCTCACAAGACTGCCATCACCAGTCACCGCAAAGGATACATCACCATCTTTAAGGTATTTATTCCTGTGGAGCCAGTATCACCAGTAAGACCAATGCCCTTAGTTGTAGCGTTAACAGTATTAGCATCTAGACCAACTGTAATTGTTTGATCCTTAACAGTCGTAGTTACACCGTTAGCACCAGCTACATTCAGTTTTTGGTTTTTAAGGTTCACAGTGCCATTATTTGTACCATCAGTAATATTAAGGTTTTGAGACAAGTTAGCAACAGCTTGTTTCACATCACCAATGTTCGCTGCATTAGAATCATCGGTAGCATTATTATTTACTGTACCGCTGGCTACATTAGAAATAACCTTACCACCAGCATTGATACCAGCAGTTTTATCAATAGAGATACCACCTACAGTTACTTTATCTGTTGTAATACCTGTGCCTGTAATAGCAGTTGTACCATTTGTTAAACCAGACGTATTGATAACCGTATTACCTGCAGTTACGGAATCAACAGTTATATTCTTAGCAGTTCCGATGGTGAAAGTCTTACCAGTTTGGCTGATTTCAATGTTATCTCCATTGTTAAAGGTAATTGTATCGCCACCTTTACATCTTCTTCAGCATGAGTATTCGCTTTCACCTTGAAAGAAGAAGCAGACTTAGCAGCATCCTTAATAGCTTGTTCATTAACAGTCAAGGTTACATCATTACCAGATGCAGCTGTCGAGATAAACTTGTTATCCCCTTTGATATTGAAAGATACATTGCCATCTTTTAAGGACTTAGCAGTCGTAGAGGCACCTTTTATCATCAGCTAACGCAATAGTATGAGCGATATTGGCTGTGTTTATTGCAATATTAGCAGTATTTGTGGCAATTTTTACCTTTATTAGTAGCAATATCAGCTGTATTAATTGCTATATTGCCTTTATTTGTTGCAATATCTGTAGTATTCGTATTGATTTGAGTCTTTGTTGCTGTATTAAGATCAAAGGATACTTTTGCCATCTTCATCAACAGAGGCTACCGTGGATGTACCATTTACAAAGTCTAAGCCTTTTAGATAATTTAACAGATTTAGCATCTGTATCAGCCGATGTATTTGCACGATATGTTAAGGATTGAGTACCAATTGTATCTTTCAATTGCTTAACATTAACCGCATCAGTATCAGCTGTACCTTCAGCAACCTCTTGGATTTTATTGCCACCAGCCTTGATTTCATCAACAGTAAATTGAACCAGTTTACCGGCTGCATTCTGGAATGCCATACCTTTGGCACTGCCTTCAGCATTATTACCATCTTCATCACTGAACGTGAGATATTTGGATGTAAGAGCACTGCTATTAGGGTCCTGATTGAATGGCTACTGTATCTAAAAGCAATAGTGGTTGTGGACTCATTAGCACCAGTTGCACCGTTCGTAAAGCTTTAACTCGATCGCTAGTAATAGTAGAACCAGCACCAACATTATCTTTAAATTCAGCTTTACCAGCTTTTAATACTACCATCTCTACCATTTAGGAAAATTGTTTCCCCTCTTGCATTACCAAGAGATATAGAGTTCATGTCTGTAAGATTTTTATTTAGCTTAACAGAAATATCTTTATTGTTACGGTCAACTGTAATATTAGTATCGCCAGTGAAGTCTACGGTATCACCTTTGCCTACAGTTGCAGTAGTGGGCTTCACCATTAGCAGATAATTTCCAGCTATATTGATTATCGGAAATAGTCTTATTAATAACGTCGGCAACATTTTTTTAGTTGTGGCTACACCAGCAGCATCTGCTTTTCACAGTACCATCTGCATTATTTGAAAAGCATTCCTCTGCTACATCAACAGTAATAGTTTGATTATTAACAGTAGCTTTCGCAGCGCCTGTACCTGTTACTGTTAATTTTTGATTTTTAAGAGCTACAGAACTATTATTTGTGCCATCACTGATATTTAGGTTTTGAGACAAACCATTAACAGCAGAGTTAATAGCACTAGCTACATTCTTAGCAGTAGCTAAACCATCAGCACCTGTTACGGAAGCAGCACCAGTATTGGCATCACTATTGATAGTTGCACGCTTTGTAGATACTTTTACGGCACTACCATCCATTGTAGTGGAGATATAGTCACCAGTTGCACCACTTACCGCAAAGGACACATTACCATTACTTAAAGACTGACTAGAACCGGTACCACTATCTGCGTTAAGCGTAATAGTGCGACCTACTGCTGTAGCAGATTTATTAATAGAATCTTTTGTGGCTTGATTTAAATCAAAAGATACTTTGCCATCAGAATCTACAGATGATACCGTATTTGTACCATTAACAAAATTAAGACCTTTAGCTAAAGATACAGTTTTTGCTGTACCACCATTGGCTGTATAGGCTAAATTCGTTTTAGCTGAAAGTTTTGTAGTATCAATGCCAATTGCATAATCTTTAGAGTTAGTACCTGCTGTTGGAGTTACAGTAATAGGATTATCAGGAATATTAGTAGCTTTACTTACGGTTACTGCATCTACTGCTAAGTCTTTAACTTTAGCGGAGTTAACAGATACCTGTACACCGGTGGTAGTACTCTTTGTGGTAACAAGAGATCCATCACCGGATACATTAAAGATGGCATCACCGTCTTTAAGATATTTTTTTGTGGCAAATCCACTGTCACCTTTGATACCAATTCCTTTAGTAGTCGCATTTTCTGTATTATTATCAAGCTTAACTGTAATAGTTTGCCCAATCACGCTTGTTTGTATGCCAGTACCACCTTTTAACAACAAGAGTCTGATCAGAAAGATTCACTGTGCTGTCTTTACTTCCTGGCTTTCCATCATTGATTTTGAGCGTTACACCGCTAACAGCATTTTTTACATCACCATAATTTGCTGCATTTGTGCTAACTCCGCCAGCACTTGCTACATTATTAATTTGTCGATCTCCAGCATTGATTCCATTCGTACCGAACTTAACAGTTTTTGTACCAGCTTTTGGCAGTAAGACCGTCTCTAGTAATTGTTACATTATTTCCACCCGTAGGAGAACCAATCTGAAGTGTAGTATTAGTCAACACATTATTCCCTGAGGTAAAGGAATCACCGTTAAAAGCTTTACCTGTTACAGCTCCAGTATTACCATCTAATGTAATTTTGTTAGTACCAACTGTTATAGTCTTATTTGCTTTCACAGAATCAACGGTAATTGCTTTATTTAAACTGGTAGTAATCGTATTACCATTTCGTGACACATTAATATTGGAATCACCACTAAACTTTACGGTGCCTTCCTTATCAATAGTCGATCTGCTCCCCCAGTATCATTATCTGCTGTTAGATACCATTTATATTTATTCTAGTGAAACAGCATTATTGATGGCTTCTGCCACATTCTTAGCATCCGCTACACCTGCATCAGCTCTTGCAGTTCCATTCGTAACATTAATGTCTTTTTATTTGCAGATATAGTAAGTATATTCCCACTTGCATTGGTAGTAATATAAGTTCTATCACCTTGTATGGCTAACTTCTTATCACTATCATTAGTTGCAAGATTGACATCACCGCTACCAACATTTCCCTTGAAAGCTAGGTTTACGCTTTTCAATTGTGCTACGTTAACTGCATCGGTATCATTTGTACCTGCTGCAACTCCAGTAATTTGACGTGTCACAGTAGATCCATTACCTACAGCTATAGCACCAGTCGTGCTGGTAAGAACATTATTTTTAGACCATCATATTTATTGGTGCGATTATCATTTGGATTATATCCTTTGTTAACTCCAGTTGTTGAAGAAGAGTTAAATCCAAGTGCGACACCACCTTCAACACTAGTTGTAGCATTATAACCAAATGCAGAAGCATTTTTGTGCAGTCGTAGTCGCACCATAACCAACTGCTGTTTGGAAATTTCCTCCAGTAGTTTTGGTTTTTCCCACCAAGCGCTGTACCGCCTACACCATTAGCAGTCGCACCATAATTCGTATTATTATCACCACCACCTATAGCAACACTAAAATCACCATTAGCAGTCGCACCATAACCAATAGAAATTGGCGATTGTTTATCAGTTGCGGAACTAGTATTACCAATGGCAATAGAGTTTCCACCAGCTGCTGTAGCGTTATTACCTAAAGCAATAGAGCTCACAGCTTGTGCCTTTGCATTTGGACCAATGGCAACTGAATCTGATCCTGTTGCACCAGAATTATCCTTATTCCCTGCAACACTAGAGTTTACAGCGAAATACTGTATTGGCTTAATTTGGCTAGCCACCGCAAATAATTGAGACCCATTAATTGCATCAGTACTTGTAGCAGACACTTCGCCAGCCGCCACGTTTTTGATTTGACGTTCTTTACCTGCTGCACCAACAGAAACCTGCATGTTAGGGTCTGAAGTAGCACCCGCAAAATTATATGCAATACCATTAACCGTAGTTGAAGTTTGTTTTGTAGCTGTTGTTGCAGTTGTAGAGCCACTACCTAACGCAACTGCGCCCTTCAAAGTTGATTGTGCATTTGTACCAATAGCTACTGCATCCTCAGCACTAGCCTTTGTATTTTTACCAATAGCCAAAGCACCTTTTGCTGGAAGCAGTAGTTCTATCAGCAGATATATCATTATCTTGTGCACCTATTGCCAACCCGCCTTTTGATGCATAAGCATGATGTCCTATCGCTGTGGATGTATCATCAGCAACCACCTTACGCCCCATTGCAACAGAGTAATCACCATTTGCAGAGGCTCCATTCCCCCATAGCTAAAGAGGTAGATCCTTTAGTAATTGTTTGTCGACCTAGTGAGACTGAATATGTTCCTTTAGCAGTAGAATCTTGACCAATTACGACTGCACTAGCATATTTATTCCCAGTGTCTTCTAATACGCGTTGACCAAGTGCTACACCACCAGTTGCAGCAATAGAGGTCTGTCCAATAGCAACACCACCATTTGCAGCATTAGCATAATAGCCAAGAGCTACTGCATTATCACCTTCTGCAGTAGTGGCAATATTAATATTCCGATTAAGACGAGTAATATCACCACCATCAGCTTTAAGCTCCTCTGCAAAACCAACTACGTTAGTCCCCCCTGCACCACCTCCAATAGCTACGGAATTACTACCTAATGCTTGTGCATTTACACCTAAAGCAGTCGTTCTAACAGCACTAGCTATTGCATTACTACCTATAGCCGTAGCATCTTGCTCAGATGCTTGAGATTTAAAGCCATATGCGGCTGACTGCTTACCAGTTGCATGTGCTTCACTACCTACAGCCGTTGCATTTTATATTCAATGCTTGGCCATCATAACCAATAGCAATAGCCTTTTTCTCCAGTAGCTTTTAGGATAATTTGCATTATCCGTATAGTCACCACGAACATTCCCACTGCCTAAGGCAATAGAGTATTTACCAGATGCATCTGCACTAACCCCCATTGCCATAGAGCCTACTGCTCTAGCTCGAGTTGCAACACCGATAGATACACTAGAATAGTTATTACTAATAGCATTAGCCTTATCATTATTTGCTTCCAACACCAATAGCAATAGTATTATTAGCTTTCGCCTTAGCATTAAAAACCCTAAACCTACAGCGTTTACTTTGCTCTCTGCATTCCAGCCAACAGCAACGCCACCACGACCATCGGCAATTGCACTAGAACCAATAGCAGTAGCACTTTCACCAGTAGCATTACCACCACTAGCCGCAAAAAGCATTATTACCATTTGCAATTGTGGAACCAGTTCCTCCTAACGCAACCGAATTATCCCCATTGGCCGTGGACCAGCCAAGGCCAATAGCACCTGCACCATTAACGACTGCACCACCTATAGCAACAGACGATGAACCAGTGGCATTACTATGCGCACCAATAGCAACCGTAGCTACATTACCATTTGCACGAGTAGTATCATTATTTCCCATATTGGGACCTACAACCAATCCTTTTTAGGGATCAAATACAGTGCCAATATATTTTGCATATCCATTTTTCGGCTACTCCAGAAGGCCACCCTTCTCTACGTCCAGGTCCATCCACAGCCTGAGCATGTTGCATAGTACCTACCATCGCCAACGCCGCAAAAATCCCAGCCACTACTATTTTTCTTTTTACCTGTTTTTGTTCTTTTGCAATTTCAGATACTACGATGTAGCACTGTTTTGACTTAGACCAAAATTACTTTTAAAAATCTTATTCATTCTCGTTCCTTTTCTACTAACTATCTCTCATAACCATATAATATACAAATCAATTTCTAATATTTAAATTTTCACAATGTTATAAAATATACGCATTATATTTTAAATCTCATTTCATAATTTTATCATATTTCACTAGTATCTAACAATAAAATACATCATACTTTCAGAATATTTAATTAAAATTCTCCACCTTTTCAATCCGCCATAAAAAAACAGATAAAATCAATACTTTTTCATTTTTATCAGCTGTATATTATATCTTTTTTTGAATAAATAATTATAAATATTTATAACTATTTATTCATACAAGCTATAAGACAATACAATCTAAGAAACATCATTTTAATTTTTAATACGTGTATTTTTTTCATCTCATATTTATATACTCAACTATGTTTTTATATTTAAGTGTGATATAAGGCAGTGTAATATATTTTTGTGTAAACTGTTCTCAAACAATTGAAAAAGAGAACCAATCTTCTTTATGATTAAGTTACCATACAAAAATCGCAGAAAGAAGGTTGATTCTCTATGTTTAATGGTAACATAATCTCAGTTGATACTCCAGATAATCATTCAATTTTTATGGATTTATTTTCGTAATGAACTTGAAACGATGTTAAATACGCTATTACTAGCTGAATTAACTGAGTTTTTATCCTATGATAAATACGATGTCAGTGGCTATAATACGGGTAATTCTCGGAATAGCTATTACGAGCGTTCATTACATACTATTTTTCGGTAATATTACTATCAAAATACCTCGCGATCGATTGGGTCAATTTCAAAACAAATTACTTACACCGTACAATCGGAATTTTGGTAATCTTGAAGAAATGATTATACAGTTATATCAAAAAGGTATTACCATACGTGAAATAGCTGATATTATTGAAAAAATGTATGGTTGCTATTATTCGCCACAAACTATTTCTAATATGACTCAAGTTGTTGCAGAAGAAGTGGATGCGTTTCATAATCGGCCATTACCTTCACAGTTTGCTGTAGTCTATCTAGATGCTACTTTTATTACCGTTAAACGTGGAACAGCACAAAAAGAGGCTCTTCATGTTTTAATCGGTATTACACCATCAGGCGAGAAACATGTCATTGATTATGGCATATATCCTAATGAAAGCACATTAGCCTACAAAGAGCTATTAGATCATGCAAAACAAAGAGGTCTAGAGGACATTCTCCTTTTTGTCGGTGATGGGTTTCAGGATTGCAGCAAAGCTTGTCAAGAAATATATCCAAAAGCACGATTCCAACGTTGTTGGGTACATATAACTCGTATGGTACGTATGCTAACTAGAAAACATGATATAGCTCCTATATTGGCACAATTAAAGTTGATTTATACTGCTAATACAACACAAGTAGCTGAGGCAGCTTTGTATAACTTTTTAGAAACGTGGTCGTCTAAGTATCCTAAGATTACGAATACATTATCCGATATTACTGACTTATTCACTTTTTTAGAGTTTCCTGAATCCATTAGGCCGTCAATCTATTCTAATAATCTAATTGAAGGCTGGAATAAACACCTAAAAAGACGAATCAGCCATAAAGAACAGTTTCCATCAATCGAGTCATTAGATACTTTTGTATGCACATTTGCAAGTGAGTATAATGCTAAATTCTTTGGTAAAATACATCGTGGATTTGGTGCAGCATTTAGTCAGTTACAAAAATATGTTTTGGTAATTGAGAATAAAAAGACGTTTACACAAAATTGTTGACACTACCTGATATAACTAATTTATTTTTATTTTTTTAAGATAATACTTTTATTAATTAGATAACTTTCTATAAAAAAAGACACTACTCAAACAGAGTAGTGTCTTTCATCTATACATATTCATTCATCAGAATATACAAATATAGCAATAATATATACATAGAGAGTATGACATCATCAATTCATACTTAATTAACACTGTTATGTTTCACAAAGAATACAAATGTGCTTTGTGCAGAAGCTAAGTTAATTTGCTATGCAAATTTTGCATATATGCCCTATACATCTCTTGTGCCTCTTCTACAGATACAATATCAAAGGTGATTCCATCCCCAATAGGCAACTGGCTCAGTCTAGGCAAATCGGCAGTAATAACGGTGCCGATTTTCGTATAGCCCCCCGTCGTTTGCCGATCCGCCATGAGGATAATGGGATTCCCATCAGATGGAACTTGAATCGATCCAAATACAGCGCCATCAGAGATGATATCGGCGCCGTCGATGTGTTCAACAGGGGCTCCATCTAACCTAAATCCCATACGGTCGCATTGAATGGTCAATGTATAGAGTTCACTGCTAAAATTGCGAATACCCGTTTCTGTAAAGTACTTAGCTTGTGAGCCCAGTACAACGCGTAGCGGTTCGTGGCATTCACGACCGCCCCGATTAAATAGAACCGTATTAAATAAATGATTTGATTCTCTAGTATAGTCGCAGATAATAGTATCGCGGGCACAGTCCTTCAAATGCACTTCATCACCCGCTGCTAAGGGACGGCCCTCAAATCCACCAATATTCGCTTTTGTATGGGTCGCTACGCTGCCGTTGATTTCGGGCACATCGATGCCGCCGGCGAAGGAAATATACATGCGCACCCCACATTGGCTAAAGCTGCCAGAGATGACATCACCGTCATGACAGACAAAAGGAATGTACCGCGGCACCTCCACATTATTAATGGTAGGCTGCATATCTGCACCTGTGAAAGCAACAATGCATGTACCTTTCACCTTCAGCGTAGGGCTGAGTACGGTACACTCCAAAGCACCTACGGGCGTCGTATTCCCTACAAGGGCTTGTCCGATAGCATAGCTTTCACCATCCATAGGACCGGCCACGGGCATACCATATTGTTGAAAGCCTACGCGCCCTCCGTCTTGCACGGTGGTCATCATACCAGGCGCAACCACCTCAAATGACGCATTCTTATATTCACTTACCGCCACGGAGGTCACCTACCTTTACATGATGTACAACGGGCTTAAAAGAAGCTCCCAATTTCTTAATACAGTGGAACGCACTTTCATCAATAGGAACATAGCGCACATAGTCGCCCGCCTTGAGAAGGGCCGCCTCTTCACGAGAAGCATCGTACATGGACAGAGGCGTGCGTCCTATAATTTGCCATCCTCCAGGGGAATCCGATGGATAGGTGCCGGTCTGCTCACCCGCGATACCGACGGATCCTGCCGGAATATACGTGCGTGGCGAAGACAATCGCGGCGTAGCGATGCGTGGATCCATGCCACCTAAATAGGTAAAACCGGGGATAAAGCCCATCATGTACACGAGGTAATCCGTGCCGCTATGAATGCTCACCACGTCGGCCTCTGTAAGGTGATTATGAGATGCTACAAATCCAAGGTCTGGACCAAATTCACTACCATAGACGGTCGGTATTTCTACGACCGTCACGAGTTCACTTTCATCAGCACTGACAGGCTGCGTATAAATAGGTTCAAGAATGCAGCACAGCTCAGCATAGGTGTAGCGCAGCGCATCATACTGAATGAGAAGCGCACAATAAGTAGGCACCATCTCAATAATCCCCTCTAAATGGAGGCTTTCAATCCCCGCTACAGTCTGACGGATACGCTGATTAATCTTAGGGTCAATAACTTGACTGAATTCGATGGAGATAGCACTATCCCCAACCGGAGAAATTGTGGGATTCATACGTGCCCCCTAACCTAATAATTTCGCAATACCTTGCAAGGATGTAACACCGATATAAGCAGTCACAAGCACAACAATCCAGCCAGTATAGAATAAAACCGGATTGTGCTTATAATCCCCTACGATATTCGTCTTACGCGTTGCCAATAACATAACGGCTAAGGTAACAGGCAAAATCAAACCATTCACAGAGCCCGCCACGATTAATAGTGTAGCCGGTTTGCCGATAAAGATAAGAATGCATGTGGACACAAAAATGAATGTCATGATGGTCAATTTTTCATACCGTTCCACCACCTTGAACAAGGTTTTAAGGAAGGATACCGATGTATAGGCAGCACCCACAACAGATGTCAACGCAGCGCAGAAGAATACAATACCGAATAATTTATGACCGATTTCACCAGCACCAAGTAAGAACGCAGAACCTGCTGGGTCCTTTGGATCTAAAGCAAAGCCCATGGATACTACGCCGAGTACGGCTAAGAATAACAATATACGAACAATGGCGTCTACGGACATGCCCATGAAGGCAGCGCGACGCACATCTTTTAAATGTTCACGGCCTGTAATGCCCGCATCAATCAAGCGATGGCCGCCGGAGAATGTAATGTACCCACCTACGGTACCGCCGATAAGGGTAATCGTAGCTAGCCAAGGGTAATTGGTTGGCACAATGGCATGGGTTGCGGCCTCTGCTACAGGAGGATTAGTAGAAAACGCTACATAACCAATGAGTACGAGCATCACTGTGCCCAACACTTTCGCCGTATTATCGAGAACGCCACCCATTTTAGGGGATGCAAATAATAAAATACCCAAGATACCACTGATAGGCTGCTGCCGTCGTCGTATCGATACCGAATACGATGTTAAGGCCCATGGACGCACCGCCAATGTTGCCGATATTAAACGCAAGGCCTCCAAGGGAAATCAAGAATGCTACGAAGTAACCAAGGCCTGGCAATACCTTATTCGCAATATCTTGGCCCCGCATTTGGGATATGCCGATGATGGTCCACACATTGAGCTGTGCAATGATGGAGAAAATAACGGACACCACAATGGCGAACGCAAAATCCGCCTGTAACTGGCCTGTAAACGCCGCCGTTTGTAACATAAATCCTGGCCCAATGGACGACGTGGCCATCAAAAATGCTGCCCCTAAGAGGACAGATAAACTCGCTTTACCTGTAATCGGTTTCATACTGACTCCTTTTATCTATTCTGATTCTATCTATTCTTATACAATCGATTGTAATCTATCGATTCTGAAAATTCGCTACCACGACACCTGCCTTAGTGAGGCCTTCACGAATATACTTTGTGAAAGCTATCGCTTTTGGATTATCGCCATGAACGCATACGGAATCGGCTACAATATCGATTGTTTTGCCCGTATTCGTTACGACCTTGCCTTCTTGCACCATCATGAGCACTCGTTCCAAGGCCTCTTGCGGGTCTTTTATGAAAGCTCCCTCTTCCGTACGGGGCACCAAGGTGCCTTCCTCTGTATAACCGCGGTCTGCAAAGACCTCTTGTATCACAGGGATACCTCGTCGCTTCGCCTCTTTGGCTATATAACTACCGCTAAGCACCATGACACGGACCTTGGGATTGACCGCTTGCAATCCATCTAGCACTGCATCGGCTAGATCCGGCGTTACACACGCCATGTTATAAAAAGCACCATGTAATTTCATATGCTGCAACTCTACATCGTACTGATTGCAAAACCCTTGCAACGCACCGAGTTGGTAGATCATATACGCCCGTGCCTCATCGGGACTAACCGCCATCTTGCGGCGTCCAAAGCCCATCAAATCAGGATATCCCGGATGAGCCCCTACGGCTACGCCCTTCTCTTTACACATCTTAACGGTAGCCTCCATGATGAGAGGATCCCCTGCATGCCAGCCACAAGCCACATTAGCACTAGTGACGTGATTTAACACCTCATTATCCATGCCCAATGTATAATTGCCAAAGCTTTCACCTAAATCGCTATTTAAATCTATATATTGTTTCATCATTCTATACCTCTCAGATGTCTATATTCTTGCTTATTCATTTTCTATCAATAGTTCATTCAATGCGGGTATTTCCCATTGAACTCAAATGTATATCTCATGGAACTCATATAGATACTCATCTTTCTTTTTAAATTCTATAGAATATAGCTTATGGTAAGATTATACAAAATTATGAGGTTCATAATTCAAGTAATTTTTCTCATGTATACAAAATTCTTAGTATGTATTCATGTATACATAATCCAACTTATATAAATATCTATGCAAAATGTGATTTTTCCACATTTATCGGTATACGATAAACTATAAAATGCCATATACGCAAAAAAAGCACTCGACACAATGTCGAGTGCTTTCTAATCAATAGGACTATTGTTATATATGTGTATATGGAGAGAGTTGTAAGGGATTCAATGAAAGGGTCAATAGCCTACCGATTATTTATTGTCCTTGGATGCAGCATCATCAGCTTGTTTGCTGTCATCTGCAGATGTATCATCATCGGATTTAGCATCGGATATGTTAGCAGCATCCTTGTCGCTGATTACAATATGACCATCTTTCACATCTGCAAGCAAGTGTTTTACATCGATGTGGTCTAAGTAGAAATCTGTTACATTATCGCGAATTTCAGTTTCGATAACACGACGTAATGGACGAGCGCCCATTGCTTTATCGTAACCTTGTTCCATCAATAAATCTTTAGCATCATCTGTAACATCTAAGGTGATACCTTTTTTAGCTAATGTTTTATTTACTTGGTTCAACATCAAGTCTACGATTTTCTTCAAATCATCTTTGCTTAAGTGATTGAATTCAATAACACCGTTGAAAGCGGTTCAAGAATTCTGGACGGAAGTATGGTGCAATACGTTCCATGATGTCAACTTTACTTTCATCTTGAGCATCGCTGCCAAAACCAAAGCCTGCATTAGATGTAGCAATGATAACAGTATTTTTGAAGTTTACTGTGTTGCCTTGACCATCTGTTAAGCGACCGTCATCCAATACTTGTAAAAGCAATGTAATAACTGAGGATCTGCTTTTTTTCAATTTCATCGAAAAGAACGATGGAATATGGATTACGACGAACACGTTCAGTCAATGTATTAGAATTATCTTCGTAGCCTACATAACCTGCTGTAGCACCAATCAATTTGGATACAGCTGTGCGATCGCTGTACTCGGACATGTCGAGGCGGATGATAGCATCTTTATTACCGAACATATCAATAGCTAATTGTTTAGCCAATTCAGTTTTGCCTACACCAGTAGGGACCTACGAACAGAAGCTACCAATTGGACGGTTGCCTTCGTCAAAAGCCCGCGCGGTTACGGCGGATAGCGCGAGATACAGCCTCTACCGCCTTATCTTGACCGATAACATTTGCTTCCAAACGAGATTTCATATCTTTCAAGCGTTCAATATCAGACGCACCCATTTGAGATACAGGGATACCTGTCATTCTTTCAACAGCTTCTGCTACGTCGTTTACTTGAGCTACTACTTTTTGATTTTCTGTATGATTATCAAGCTCTGCTTGTAATTTTTGAATACGCATTTTTTCGTTGATAGCGGATTCATAATCTTCTTTTTGAGCATATTCCTCTTGTTTTTGCTTTAGCATCTGCAATATCTCTTCTAATGTTTTAATATCAGTTACAGGATGTTGGGATGCCAAGTGCGCTGCAGTTACGTCGATCAGTCGATTGCTTTATCTGGTAAACTGCGTTGAGGAATGTATTGTACGGAATAATCTACCGCTGCTTTCAACACAGCATCAGGTAATTCAATGTTATGATGCGCTTCGTATAATGGACGAATACCTTGCAAGATTTTGAAAGTATCTTCTGCAGATGGTGCGTTTACTTTTACTTCATTGAAACGACGAGCCAAAGCAGCGTTTTTTCATAATTGTATTGCGGTATTCATCTTGTGTTGTAGCACCGATTACGGATAATTCACCACGAGAAAGAGCTGGTTTTAAGATATCTGCTAAACCTTTGGAGCCTTGACCATCACCAGTGGAACCAGCACCTAAGATTTGGTGGATTTCGTCAAAGAACAAGATAATATTACCAGCGGCTTTTACCTCTTTAATAAGGTTTTTGAATGTTTTCTTCGAAAGAACCACGATATTGGGTACCTGCTTCTAAGCCAGAGATATCGATGGAAATGATTTCTTTATTTTTAATAGCTGCAGGAACATCGCCATTGACGATAGCTTGTGCTAAACCTTCTACTACAGCTGTTTTACCAACACCAGCATCGCCGACTAAAACTGGATTGTTTTTTGTACGACGTGCTAAAATTTCTGCTGTTTCTTGAATTTCTTTATTACGACCAATTACAGGATCGAGTTTGCCGTCACGAGCTTGGTCAGTCAAGTTAGTACCTAAACGAGCAAGGATACCATCTTGTTTAATTTTACCTTGTTTTGCAGCTTGAGCAGCTTGCATTTCTTCGTTAGATGGCAAGCGACCAGTTTGACGATAATAAGCAAACTCCTCAGGGAGTTACTTCACGACCATTAATTTTGATATCTACGGTTCTCTGTGGAATAACCACCCATATTCCCCATCAATTGATTAAACAAATCATTCATGCTAGCAAATTCATTACCAAAGTTATTGAAATTGTTGTTCATATATATTACCTCACTTATGTATCACTACATTTAACTATTTGACTAATACTATAATTACTAGGTTTTCTTAACCTTATGTCATTATAATAATCCTAATAAGTCAAAAAGTCAATAAGTCAAAAAGAAAATTTTTGATTATTTTTGACTTTTTAATTTTGACTAATTAGATTTATATGGTAAAAAAACATAGGTAAAACCTAGAATATTCTTATATAACATATAATGCACAATCTATTTTTCATTCAATATAAATAAATGCCCTATAGTTAATAATCATTAACTATAGGGCATTTATTACTAATTAATCGTCCTAATACAAATTATATTTCGCGACTCAAGATTGAAAAATTCTATTAAAAGTTTTCACAAAAGAGATTCCACTTACAAAAATACAACTTCCACAAAAGAGAATAATGAAATTCTGGATATTCTAGGCTATCACTAGTTAATGCAAATAGTAACCACAGTGTATATACTATCAAAAAAATATTGAAAAGCCATAAGTGCTTATATCCGCTTGAAAAATATCTTAATTTTTGTGCACCATACTTCTTATAATAGCCTTATCCGAATCTAAAGGTAATTCTTGGTTACAATAAATTTTATTTTTTTAATATTTTTCTCAAAACTAATACAAATCAGTGCTATAGCAGTTGTTATAGAAATAACCGTTAATAAAGCTATGAGCAAATCTCGATAATTATTATTTAATGCTAAATAATCTACACTACCACCAACACCTGTAACAACTGCAATTCCCTATTGATGTTGGAATCACATAGCCTATTATCGACAACTCTTCAATCCAACAAAAATAAATATAAATACCTATTTTTCTTTAGAAGTAGAATTTGCCTATATTGATATGAATAATACCAACTAGCTACCTTATATATCAATACACTACAAACAATAAACAGAAATAATAAATATAAATAAATTGCATTTTCAACACACTCTAGAATCTCCATATTACCCTTTTCTATCGTCTATAACGAATAATATTTCTACTATAGTATTACTCTTCATTTGTTTAATAAGTATATTATTATTGATCGATAAAATCTAATAGTAACACCGACTATTATACATCCCAAAATAAAAAGTAATTCCTAATAAAGCTATTCTGATAGCCCAACCACGGTAATAATTTCCCTTTACTTCATTTGACTCATCCATAATATTATATTCACTTTGTGACAAATATGAAAGAAATGCTACCCCCGCCGAACAAGCAGCCCCTAGAGAATAAGAAATTAGCGATAATACAATTCCTGATATCCATTTAGTAAATTCAGTTGTCACTATCGCACCTAAAAACGCAAAGTATCGCAATAGCAGCACCTCCATTCAGCATCAAAATAATCTTTATACTAGCATTCGCAAAAACTTTTGTAATACAGACATACCTGTTGGTATTGTGGTTTGTAATATCGTTTTTTTATTAATTCTAAGCTTTGAGACTTCCGTTAAATTCTCAAAAAATTTTTCCAATAAATCCTTCATAATTTTTAACCTCTTGATTATTTTTACTAATAAATTCTACAAAAAGCGGATAGCTCATTACGAACTATCCGCTTAATTTCTTTGGTGATCCAGGAGGGATTCGAACCCCCGACCCACGGCTTAGAAGGCCGTTGCTCTATCCAACTGAGCTACTGAACCATGTGGATTACCTATATATGTAATTATCTATTATAGTATAAATTATGTACTATGTATCGTCAACTGTACTTTATATGAGTTTACCCTAAAAAAGGCAAAAAAAAATGGAGCGGGTGAAGGGAATCGAACCCTCGCGACCAGCTTGGAAGGCTGGGGCTCTACCATTGAGCTACACCCGCAAATAAAAAAATGGTCGGAGCAGCAGGATTCGAACCTGCGACCCCCTGGTCCCCAAGCCAGGTGCGCTACCAAACTGCGCTATGCCCCGTCATTCATTACTTTGCCATTATAGCAAACCCGGTAGTTGATGTCAACCACTACTTTTGCTGAGTTTTACTCGTCTTTGAGCACCTCTCTGCAACGAAATTTATTATATCATTAGACGAAAAATCTGACAAGTAAATTTTTTTATATTTTTCATCAAAAATTTATCTTTATTATACAAAAAAATAGGCTGCCTAAGCAGCCTATTTCTATATTAATTATTAGCCTTCGTAGCTACCATCTTCTACTACGCCAGGGTTTTTTAGCAATACCTTGTTTTTACAGCAACTTCAGCAACTGCTTTTTGCAACAGCTGGAGCTACACGTGGATCGAATACGGATGGCATTACGTTTTTCTTCGTTCAATTCGTCATCTGGAATCAAGTGAGCCAATGCCTCAGCTGCAGCTAATTTCATTTCATCAGTGATTTTGAGCCGCACGTACGTCGATAGCACCGCGGAATACGCCAGGGAATACCGCTACGTTGTTGATTTGGTTAGGAGCGTCGGAACGACCTGTACCAGCAACGCGGATACCAGCAGCTTTCATATCTGCATATGTAACTTCTGGGTTAGGGGTTAGCCATTGCGAATACGATTGCATCGTCAGCCAAGTTTTTCCAAGATTTCTTTTAGTGAAAGCACCTGCAGCGGATACGCCAAGAAGAATATCAGCACCTTTAGCATTTTTCAGCCAAGTTGCCATGTTTTTCTTCAAGACCAAGCAAGTCAATCAATTCAGCTTGTAAAGAATCAAGACGTTTGTAATCTTTGTGCAATACGCCAGAGGATACCAATACAGTGATATCTCGAGCGCCTGCAAGGTATAACAAACGAGCAATGTTAGCACCAGCTGCACCTGCACCGTTTACAACGATTTTTAGCTGTAGCTAAATCTTTTTTTAACTAAACGAAGAGCGCCTTTTACGCCTGCTAAACAAGCGATAGCTGTACCATGTTGGTCATCATGGAATACAGGAATTTCCAATTCTTCTTTTAAACGATTTTTCGATTTCGTAGCATTTAGGGAGAAATGTCTTCCAAGTTGATACCAGCAAAGTTTTTTTGCAATAATTTTTACAGTGTTGATCGAAAGTATCAGCGTCTTTTGTATCTACAACTAATGGAATGCAGTCTACATCGCCAAATTTTTTGAACAACAAGGATTTACCTTCCATTACAGGCAATGCAGCAGCAGCGCCGATATCACCAAGGCCAAGTACACGAGTACCGTCGGATACAACAGCAACCATGTTGGAACGACAAGTTAATTCGAAGGATTCTGCTTCGTTATCTTTAATGCGCAAGCATGGCTCTGCTACACCTGGTGTGTAAGCAACGGACAAGTCATGAGCATCTTTCAATTCATATTTAGTTCCTACTGTGAGGAAGCCTTTTAATTCACGTTTTTTTTGTACTGCTAATTCACGTACGTCCATAATAATTCTCCTTTTTGAATCACAACGCACACATTATATTTTTTTCGTATTTGGTATTAATTATTAATACCCCTTACATCTTCATTATACAGAATCTATACAAACATTACAATATTTTTTTCGATATAGTTTTTTCGAAAAATTTTTAGAATTGATTACGCTTTCACAGATGGCAAGTTACGGCCATAGAAAATTTCTGTCATTTCTTGTTTTTAATTGATGCTTGATTTCCTTGATTTCACGAGCGCTCAATTCGGATTCAGTAATACCAAATAGATAGTTATCTAAATCAAATTCTTTAAGCATCATCTTCGTATGGAAAATATTTCTCTTGGTATACGTTAACATCAATCATATTGTACAAATTACGAGTTTTTGCATTGATGTAGTTTTTGAATCGAATTGATACGATGATCGATATAAATTTTTCTTCCCTGATACATCACGTGTAAAGCCACGCACATGATAGTCCAAGGTAAGGATATCCGAGTCAAAACTCTTAATCAAATAATTAAGTGCATTAAGCGGAGAAATTTGACCACATGTAGATACTTCAATATCTGCACGGAACGTACTCACCCCTTTGTGCGGATGACTTTCAGGATAGGTATGAACAGTCAAATGGGATTTATCCAAGTGCATTACCACATCTTCTTTTTCGATTTCTTCTTCGGAAATCAAAATTGTAACGGATGCACCTTGTGGATCGTAGTCTTGCTTCGCCACGTTCAAAATATTAGCGCCAATGATATGACTAACCTCCGTCAAAATGGATGTTAAACGCTCTGCATTGTATACTTCATCAATATATTGAATATATTGTTTTTCTCTTCCTCTGTACGAGTATAACAAATATCATAAATATTAAAACTCAACGTCTTTGTGAGATTATTAAAACCATATAATTTCATTTTAGGCTTTGCTTTAACTGGTGTATCCATGATATGCCATAACCCTTTCCATGCATAGACTTACTATTATTTGTGAAAGTCATACAAAATGTATCTTTCCTTCTTTCACCATTATACTAAATAATTTCTTTTTTTAGGCTTAACATCTACATTAAAAATACCATTCGCATAGGTAACGATGGCAAAGGTGCCACCCGATCCATCCCGAGGCAATGCGATACTGCCTGGATTGACAAAGAGAGTATCACCTAAAAGTTTCTCTTTATGAATATGGCTATGCCCGCATACGATGAGGCGCGCCCCCATGGCATTGCCAATGTGTACTAATTCTTGTATTCGTTTATCATATGATACCTCATGACCATGGGTCATGTAAATATAGGTATCCTCTAAAGGAATCAATTGTTCCTTAGGTTCCAACGGCTGCACGCGGTCATTATTGCCGCGCACGGCATAAACCGGCACATCGGTGCGCGTTTGCATATACCGCGCATCATCGCCGTAGTCACCGGCGTGTAGCCACATGTCGATATCTTGGTCCACCGTTGCATCCAGCACAAGATCAATGGTGTCCAGATAGCCATGTGTATCACTAATAATACCTATTCGTTTCATTGATTCACCTTTGCTACCAATTGTTGCAACGCCTTACCACGATGACTAATGGTTTCCTTCGTATCGATATCGAGCTCCGCCATCGTTTTTTCCAAATTGAGGTACATAAAAAAATATGGATCATAACCAAAACCATTTGTACCGATTGGCGTATCTTGAATTTCACCATCGCAAGAGGCTTCTGAGGTTAAACTAGAGCCATCTGGATAGACTAGTGCTAGTGCACACACATAATGAGCCGTCCGGTTAGCTTTGCCTTGTAGTTCTCGAATCAACTTTTGATTATTTGCTTCATCATCGCCATGAACGCCCGCATAGCGTGCGGAGTATACGCCAGGTGCCCCATCAAGAGCATCGACAGTGAGCCCCGAATCATCAGCTAAGCACGGCAATCCTGTTTTTTCGCTATAGTATTTCGCTTTGAGGATGGCATTTTCCATAAAGGTTATGCCCGTTTCCTCTGGTTCCGAAACGTCCACTATGTCTTTCACAGGCACACAGGTAATGTTCATATGAGAAAAGGCCCGTTCAAACTCGCGGATTTTTCCCTTGTTACCTGTTGCTAGCACAATACGCTCCATATTACTTATCTCCTTCAGACGCCATAGCTGGTGCATCAGGATACACCTTACCGATTTTATCCGCTACACAGCCTAATACGTCTCGTTGGTTTGCCATCAATTCATCGGTTGCCGCTTCTGCAAGGTCTAATAGTGCATTAAGTTCGTCGCGGCTAAATGTGCCATGTTCACCTGTACCTTGTACCTCGATGAGATTACCTGCACCAGTGCGTACCACATTCATATCCACAACGGCAGCGCTATCCTCTTCGTAGCATAAATCCGTAATCGGACCATCAGGGCCGATACCTACAGAAAATGGCTGCACAGAAATCGGTAATTGGAAATTTTCCAAAGCCTCCAAAGGTATAGTCGATAGCATCGACGAGGGCAACAAAAGCACCTGTAATCGATGCCGTACGCGTACCACCATCTGCTTGGATAACATCACAATCTACAGTAATCGACCGTTCACCAAGAGCTTTTAAATCAACAACGGCACGCAATGCTCGACCGATTAAACGTTGAATTTCAACAGTACGACCCGTTTGTTTACCACGAGCTGCTTCACGACTTACACGTGTTTTTAGTAGAACGAGGCAACAAGGAATATTCTGCAGTCACCCAGCCTTGACCGGAACCTTTTAGCCAGCGCGGTACATTATCTTCTACGGTAGCTGTGCAAAAGCACCTTTGTTTTACCACATTCAATAAGTACAGAACCTTCTGCATATTCTGTAAAATGTCTCGTTATCTTAATTGGTCTCAATTGACCAGCTGTTCTATTATCGCTGCGCATCACAATGCCTCCCTTGTAACCATATTATATATTCTTTAGCACGATGCATATAGCCAAATTACTACATTAGTAACGCCCCTTATACAAAGGGGCGTCTTATTATTTATTCTATTATAGCACGAAATGACGATTATATTCGATATACGGCGACATCATTTCCCTTTTAGTTCTATTTGTCCACTACCTAATGGATCTACCACAACATATCGTTGCAGCCCACCTCGCTGTTGTGCCTTTCGGGCTTCTGTGAAAGCCTCTTCTCTCGTCGCATCATCAGCTTGCCAAGGAATGAACATAGCGTACACACTTTGTTTTGCATACGGACCATAGTTACCATAGGACTCTATGCTGTGCCATCCTATCTTATCCTCATAGAGACGTACCGTTTCACGTCGTTGTTCTTGTACGCCGGACTCATCATAATAGACAGAATAATCATGTACCCATCTATCTGTATGACCAACAAGAGCCTCTCGTGCTATTTCATCACGACGTGCCCATTGCTGTTTCCATTTAACAATGAGATCATCTATATATTTCGTTACATTAGCCGATTGATGTTGCTCTACATAATTTGGTTCAATAACACGACTATAATCTAGGCCGGCCATGGATAAGATTATCCCTGTATTTACATAGGGCAAGGCCTCCTGTACAGAATAGCCACCTTCAAGTACAGCGACATCTGCTTGCAATAAATCCACTAATTCTGCATATCCCTTAGCGGTCACATTCATATTCGCTAATGGATCTGAGAAGTGATTATCCTGTCCTGCCGAATTAATGACGATATCCGGTTTAAATTCATGTAGAATTGGCAATACAAGTTCACGCATCACCTTTAATAGACCTTCATCACCCGTGCCCGGTGGTAATGGAATATCTATATTAGCCCCAATGGCTTGAGGGCCTCCGAATTCATCCATAAAACCTGTGCCCGGATATAAGGTCCGTCCATCTTGGTGAAACTTATATACAATGTATCTGGGTCATGGTAGAACACGTCTTGTGAGCCATCACCATGATGTACATCTGTATCTACGATAGCTACGCGTTTCACACCATAGGTTTGGCGTATGTGTTGGACCATGACGGCCTCGATATTGATGGTACAGAACCCTCGAATACCATGTACCATGGCCATCGCATGATGCCCTGGCGGTCTAACGAGAGCAAAAGCTCTATCTACTTCACCTTGTAATACTGCATCAGCTGCAGCAATGGCACCACCAGCAGATACGCGATGCGCATCGGTCACCCACGATTGTAAATCAGGGGCCCCAACGTGAACACGTTCTATTACATCCCAATCTGCTACGATAGGATTGTATTCTCTAATATTGGGTACATCTAGTAACCCTTCTTCTACGATTTGATCCCGCGTATACAGCAAGCGCTCTTGTCGTTCGGGATGAGTGGCGGAAATCTTCCAATCAAAGGCAGGAAAAAATACGAGGCCTAATGAAGAATGTTCTATTGCACTTGCCGGCACGATTCCATTTCGTACACGGTAACTGTCCTTATGATTCCACATAACTACTCACCCCCGCTTGTAATTGAACTTTCACAGTTATAATGCGTTCCATTGATTGCCATCCATCTACTACTGGAAAATCTTCTACACTAATAGTTTCTATGTCAGGTAATACATCTGAAGTAACTAAGCCTTGTTCTTTGGCAGCCTCACGCAATAGACCATATGCAACCTCTTCTACGGCTTGGGCTGATCGTAGATGACTAGATGTATCTTGAATACCTAATTCAGGAACCACCATGGTGCGTCGTTTTGTATCGACATGAATCGTAATGGCCATAGTATGATTAGCCACACCTGCACCAATAGCATTTGCCACCGCCGCATCAGACGGAATGTGAATAGGCAATCCTAATTGGTCTCCGATGATAGGACCTAAACTTGCGGCTGTACCGCCAACAATGACAAGCTGTGCTGGCACAAATGGATCTGGATGCACAATATCAGCCACTACATAAATAGGTCGTTTATTTTCTTTCGCTACTACCGTATCAATACCCTCTTGAATCACCTGTACCGCTACATTTACGATACGTTGGGCCATAGTAGTAGCATCTATAGTGCTATCAATTTGAGCAATCCCATCATAGGCCTTTTGTCCGTCACCATACTGGGCTTTTCCAAGAACAATAAGGGCATCTCCTAATGTTGGTTCTATGCCACCAAGTGCAACAGATGGACCTACACGTTCTGGACCTACTGTAAGATTTCCGTTATTATAACGCACCACTGATTCGCCACCAATACCGACGGATGTCACTGCAAAGGAACGCACCGCACTTGGATAATTACGAATGGATACCCCCTCTTTTGTCATAAGGGGCTTCCCTTGTTTCCATAAGGATATATCTGTTGTAGTACCACCTATATCTAGGGCCACTGTATGCCCTAATGTAGCGCTACGCAATGCTTCTAGGCCTAGTACTGTCGCAGCAGGACCTGTAAATACGGTTTCTACAGGAACCGAAGCAATCGTATCGATAGGCAATGAACCACCATCAGCCTTTAATATATACACTGGGGCTGTAATATTATGTGCAACCAATGCATCACGCACAGCTTGTCTGAAGCGATTAAATACATCCGTTACAGCACTATTAAAATAGGCACTAATTGTGCGTCGAGGGAAATTAAGATTGCCACTTAGAGAGCTACCTGTCGAAATAGTGTCATACATAGCACTCAGAGCATTTGTAACATCTAGTTCTTCCTTAGGGTTTCGAACGCCAAATTTAGCAGATACGGCCGCTAAATTGGTGCCACTCGAGATTGCACCGTATGAGCAATATGATTAATAGCCTCACATTTCGTCGATTCTACTACAATCCCTCTATGATCTGTATAGCCCTTTAGATACACGGGCCTTACGGGAAATATATCGTCCACATTTCGGCCTGGTCCCGCTACAACATAGAGGTCTACCGGTTGTTCCTTATGTTCTACAATCGTATTCGTAACAACTGTAGTAGATAATGTAACCTGTTCAATCTGCGCCGAGTCTATATCGACTAATACAGCACCTAAGGCCTCTGTAATACCGTTCATGAGATTATCTTTTTGTGGTACGTCTCTTTGCCCAAGAAACGATGTTTGCACCGTCTATGATAACGGCATCTGTAAAGGTACCACCTACATCTATGCCTAATAACATACTATCCTCCTAACTATGCTTTCACATTGTAAGCATGGGACTAGACTTTCACAATATATAGCGTGCTCATAACGTTTATTATCTCATATACAACAAAAGAGACCGCCGGAACAGTCTCTTGTTGCTACATATCTAGACTTACCAGTTTCTGCACCGGAAACATCGAGAATTTCTTATTTCGCTGCCGAAACGGAAGCATAGTTTTTAATGATAACGATTGGTGTCATTTGGCTATCATTACCAAACGGATTATCAATCAACAATTGAGCAATCTTATTTGCATCAATGCCGCGGCTTGTACCGAGAATTGCAGAGCGTTTCAAATCATTCACGTCCGCCACAACAGCGCCGTAGCAACCAGTACGTTGAACGATTTTTTCAGCTACCTTATCTGGATCTTTAGGACCAAATACGATATGTTTATCGAACGGAGGCATTGTGCCAGTTACGTCATCGGTTAAGGAAGCAGCACGAGCAATTGCATAGAACACGCCCGGTTTACGGAACGCTTTAGCTATAGCGCCTAAGAAGAATGCGCCTAACACCTTCCATTTACCATCTAGGTTCATTGCAGATTGCATACCATAAATGGATGCCATAGATCCATCCGGATGAATAAAGCGGTTAATCATGCGTGCTTGCCAACATACATCGAGTTCTTCTGGACGTGTAAAGCGACCTTGTGTAATCGCTACAACGGATTCTGCTACACATACGATGTCTTCTGGTCCAATGTTGTGACCACCAAATTCAACGATAGCATCAACGATGTCATCATTATCTGTAAGAATACGTGTGGGAACACATACTAATTCTAATTCTGCCATTGTTATGCCTCCTTAGTGAACTAATGCTGCTTGTACTTCTTCAGCAGTTAAACGAATACGTTGTTTATCAATATGATAGTCCGTACGACCTACGATTTGGTAGTAAATATCGATATCCATGTAAGGGAATCCCTTAATATCTTCACGGATATTGCCATTTTTGCCAGTCAATGTAACGTAAATACGAACCGTGCCACCTTTGCGAGGTTTAATAATAATGGGCTCAAAAATACCCATCGTGACGCGGACGGTCGATATCCATCGCCCAAGCATCTACCTTCACTGCGTCAAAATGTTCTTCTGGTAACAATGTACGAGGGAACAAATCCATAATGGTGCCAAGTTGGCGACCTTTATTTACAAATGGTACATCGCAGAACAATGTCATAGAGCTCATGTTCATGTCTGCCAACTGAAAGTTTGTTTTTCGTTTCGCTAACAAAATAACACGTTCATTACCTTGTTTGAATACGAATAAACGGAACAATAAATACAAAACAGCTATGATAACTGCAATGGCAACTATCACATTCAATATGTTATAAAACCACATGAGAATTCTCCTTTATAGTGTAATCAATTCCACAGAAAAATTATCCGTATCTAAGAATTGGGCCCCTAAATCAGCACCGAGAACGATATCCTTTGTAAAATACAAGGTACTATGACCTTGCTTCGTAGACGGATTATGCAAATTATTGCTATCCATCGTTCGTTTAACAAGATCACTGGTCTCATAAGCAGGGTCGATATAGCGGATGCTATCGCCCGATAATTCTTGGAGTACTGATCTGACGAATGGGAAATGAGTACACCCCAATACAACAACATCAATATCGCGTTCTAGCATAGGTGCTAAATATTCTTTAGCCACCTCACGCACAGCATCATCCTGTAAATGGCCTTGTTCAATTAAACCTGCTAGTTCTGGACATGGTTGTTCCCACACAAATACTTCATGGTCAATTTCCATAGCCACATGCTTATGAATATGACTATTCACGGTGGCAACCGTCGCCATAATACCGATGGTATTACTATTGCTTTCACGAATAGCTGTCTTAACACCTTGCGACACACCGATAACCGGCACAGTTACACGGCTACGAACCTCATCAAGGGCTACTACGGTAAAGGTATTACAAGCAATAACCATCAGTTTCACCGGAAGTTGATGCAGTGTTTCTGCTATACGACATGCAATTTCTGTAATTTCCTCAGTCGGTCGATTGCCAACGGGGTTATTAGCATTATCTCCTATATAGATGAAGTCTTCATTGGGAAATTGTTCTTGAAGGATCTTCAAAACGGATAGACCTCCTACACCGGAGTCAAAGACACCGATGGGCAGTCGTTGTGTATCTATATTAGTCATGAGGCCTCTCCTCAACAGCATTTACAATAGGTTGATAAAATTTATCCTCTAATCGTATGATTTTTCCAGACGATTTAGACATAAATGCGTTCTTGGTCTCCCCCGTTGCCAATAGAGCACCATCACTGGCGCGTCGCATACGGTATTTGAATACCATTTGAGCTCGAGTCATTTTTGACTAAATACGTTTCTATATTAATCGTATCATCAAACCGAGCTGGTTCCTTATAGTTACACGATACATTCATGATTGGAAATACTATGTCCTCGTCCATCATGTCCCATAGGGTTACGCCGATGTGACGAAGAAATTCAATACGAGCCATTTCAAACCACCGAAAATGATTACTGTGGTGGGCAATCCCCATCATATCGGTTTCATAAAAACGGACGTTAATTGTCGCTGTATACATTTATTCATCCTTCTTATTACAATATAAATTTAATTGTATATCTATTAACAAGGGGTGTCAAATAAACAAAGGCAGTCCAACCAATAAAAATGATTAAACTGCCTTTTTCTATGTACTTGTTAACGGCCAAAAGGGAATAACTTTTTCGCTTGTTCTTCATGGGTTGTTTTGATATAGCGATTGGCCACTTTGAAAGCAATGCCAAGAATAGCTACATCATCTACCCAGCCAAGGCCCGCAATCGTGTCGGGAATGACATCAATTGGTAGGATGAGATACCCTAAGGCGCCGGCTAAAATAGCCTTTACATATTTCGGTGTATCTTGATCGCGTAAGCACAAGAATAACACCACTGCTCTTTGTACAAAGGCAAGTTTTTTACCATATCGTGTTGCAAACGCTAAAAAGCGTGATTCACTAAAATACTTGCCATATTTGATAATTTTTAATGGATTCATAACAATCCTTCCAATTATTTACGGAAACCGTTAATTGTGGATTTTGTTGTTTCTTTAACTGTTTCAACAGCTTGGAAAGCGGTATCTTTTGCAGTTTCAACAGCTTGAGCTGCCGTAGTTTTTTTGCGTTTTCAACAGCTACTTGAGTTGTTGCTTTTTGCTACTTCTACGCCACCTTTAGCCAATTCTTTTTGCTGTATCCAAAGTTTCTTTTTGCTACATCGATCTTTTCTTTCGCTGCATCAGTAACTTTAGCAACTGCTTCTGCTGCATGGTCATGAAGTTGATATTTTGTTTCTGTGTTCCATTTTTCGATAGCAGGTGCCACTTTGTCGGCATATACTTGCTCTAATTGTTCTTTAGCAAGACCTGTTTCATTGGCAATACCAGCCCATACGTCGCGTTGACATTGAGTGAAAGGAATGCTTGCAGCTGCATCGCGAGCAATTTCACCAGCAATAGCTTTACCGTTTTCATAGAATTCAGCGATCATAGGGTTTGTAGCGTTCAATATCGGATGGCATACCATCTTCAATCCAAATATGTGCTACTTTACCGATAGCATATGTTAAACCAACAGCTACAGGTACGCGAACTGCTTTCATAGGAACTAATAGGGAAATTGCAGCTGTAGCAATAGCTGTGCTCAAACCACCTACTAAACCTACAACAGCACCTGTTTGTAATTCTACATCATACAAATGTGCAATGCGAGTCACCATGTATGTTGCATTTGTGCATAAAAGCAACATTGCTAAATTTAGGGGATAAAGCTAACACAGCAGCACGACCAGCGCCCCAGAAAAATAAACTGTTCAACTTGATAATTTAAATCTTGACCACCATCGCTAAGCGGTTCAATTGTAACGCCATTATATTCTGCCATAATCGTTCTCCTTTTTTTCTCCGGATTCCACTTGTGAATGTATGTTTTTATTCATTAGTATTATTATACCATTCTCAATGTAGAATTGAAATGAATAATATATATTTTTACCTGTATAAATGGGTGTATTATGACTATTAGTAATAGATAAATATCAATGCATTACCAACTTGTAAGACCACCATCAATAGTCCAAGCTGCACCCGTTACAAAAGAAGCCTTGGAACTGATCAAAAATGCAATAACTTCACCAATTTCATGAGGCTTTGCAATACGGCCTAATGGATAATGCTGTCCCATTTCCTCCTTTGCTTGCACTGCATCCTGATGGGATTGAGCAATCTGTTTATCTACAAGAGAAGTATCTACATCACCAGGGCATACACAATTTACGCGCACCCCATGTGGTGCCATTTCGAGGGATAAAGATTTTGTAAAACTTACGATAGCCCCTTTTGATGCACCATATACAGAGCAAGCTACATTGCCTTGCAGTCCCGCATCACTAGATACAGTTACGATACTGCCCTTTGTTTTACGTAAATAGGGTAATGCTGCTTGGCACAAAAATACTGTACCTTTCACATTCGTTCCAAACATTTCATCAAAAGCTGCCTCAGACACATCTGACAACAATTCTTCTTCATAATACCCTGCCGCCGTTACTAGAGCCGAAATACCACCATAGAAATCTACAGTTTCATTTACGATGCGCTGACAATCGCTAACACTAGATACGTCGCCTTTCACATAGCGCACCTTCGAAGAATATCGGCGCAATTTCATCTTTTGCCCTTTGTCCCGCTTGTTCATCGCGGCCATTAATAACGACGCACCAACCTTCTTGCAATAATAGCTTAGCTGTGGCAAATCCAATTCCCGATGTACCACCGCTGATCAATGCCACTTGAACATCATTTTTATGAGGCATACTCACACCTCCTACAAGGTAGAAATATAATCAAACACTAATTTTAACAACATCACTGTCGTAACAGACAGGAATACAACGCGCACCAAGGAGGACCCCTTCGCAATCGCTAGATGAGAACCTAAATAAGCGCCAACAACTTGACCTACAGCAGCGGCCAAACCATACATAATATTGACATGACCTAAATATAGGAACACCAGTAAAGATGCTAAATTACTGGTAAAGTTTAATATTTTTGCATTTGCTGATGCATGCAAGAAATCAAAGCCCGTAAAGATAAATCCCATGATGAGAAATGTACCCGTACCAGGTCCAATAAATCCATCATAGATACCAATGCCAGAGCAAAGGCCATGCAAATATATAAAGCCCGTCCCATTACTTGGGATGTCCGATTCACTTCGCCCCAATTCTTTTTAAAGACCACGAATAAGGTTACCGCTACGAGTAATACAATAATAATGGGCTTAACATATAATGGCGGTAACGATACAACTGCTAATGTGCCTAGCATAGAGCCAATAAAGGTAAAAGGTAGTAATTTACGAACTAGGTTAAAGTCAACCATGTGATTTCGTAAAAAAAGTAATAGACGCACTACCAGCGCCAAAGATACTAGATAGTTTATTACTACCTAATGCGACGCTAGGCGGTAAATTTGTCAGCAACATAGCCGGTACGGAAATAAGACCGCCACCACCGACGATGGAGTCTACAAAGCCCGCAAAGGCCCCAGCTATAGCAAGCAGTATGAGGATCGCCAAGTCATACGGCAATCCAGTTATCGAAAGAATCCAGTCCATATATGACCTCCAAAATCTCACCTATCAGATTCATAATATTATTTTACCATTCACAGATAGAAAAATAATAGCCTTATATACAAAACAACGGTGACCATCGGTCACCGTTGTATAATAGTGATTTTATGAAAACACTCTATGAATCTTTTGTTTCTGCCAATCGATCTAATACCAAGGTATATCCATCAGCACCATAAACGAGACATCGTTTTACGCGACTAATGGTTGCTGTACTAGCACCAGTTTCTTCTACGATTGTTTTCATAACTATCACCAGCACGCAACATTTTGCTACTTGTAAACGCTGTGATAAAGCTTTCAATTCATTTACAGTACAAATATCCTCAAAGAATGCATAACACTCTTCCACAGTTTGAAGTTGTAATATTCCTGAAAAGAGCTCGTCATGTTGAGCACTTCTCAATTTTTCATTGACGCTCATAACGCCTCCTATTTCTTATTCATCGCCTTGGATAAAGCATCACCAACCATTTGGATTACTTGTACCATGATAATAAGAATGATGATTGTAGCGAGCATGATATCCCTTGGAAACGTTGGTAACCATAGCGAATTGCAATATCACCAAGACCGCCGCCACCAATAGCACCCGCCATCGCAGAGTAACCGATTAAATTAACGATAAGTACTGTTACATTATCGATAATCGTAGGCAAAGCCTCAGGCAATAATACTTTACGGATAATTTGGAATGGACTGGCCCCCATGGATTGAGCCAGCTTCAATAACGCCAAACTGAATATCCTTAATGGATGTTTCCACCAAGCGTGCTAAAAACGGAATTGCCGCCAATGTCAACGGCACACAGGCTGCAGTTGTACCAATGGATGTACCTACTACCATACGAGTAAATGGAATGATAGCAACCATCAAAATAATAAACGGAATAGAGCGTGTAGCATTAATGATAGCACCTAAAATTTTATTAAGCGCTGTATTTTCTAAGATATGACCTTTAGACGTAATAACCAATACTACGCCAAGCGGAATACCAATAAGCATTGCCATAACTGTAGAAATTACAGTCATTTGCAATGTATCCAAGGTACCGGTTAGTAACAATTTAACGACTTGCTCTGACATAACCGATCGCCTCGCTTTCAATTGGTAATGTTCTAATATAGTCTAGCCCTTCTTTAGCCTTCATAGAATCGCCATTTAAGATGACAATGAGGGCGACCAACGCTAGTATTTTGGATGTAATCGATACCTCCGAACAAGATGCTTACATCAAGATCGAAAACGGCGAACTAACCCCGCCACAACCGGTTCATCTGTTGCTTGACCTGTAAATTTCAATTTTTACAAGTGGTGCTGTACCAACAATCCAATCTTGGTGAAGTTCAAAAGTGTTCAAGAGCCTCTTGTGGTAGGTTATCACTTACTACAGAACCAACGAAGTCCTTTGTAGTTGGTTTCTTCGGATTAGTAAATACATCAACGGTACTACCTTCCTCTAAAAATCATGCCCCTTCGATAACAGCTACGCGGTCACAGATTTCACGAATAACCTGCATCTCATGAGTGATAAGAACGATAGTAAGCCCCATGCGTTCATTGATATCTTTCAATAATTTCAAGATAGATTGTGTAGTTTGTGGATCCAAGGCGGATGTTGCTTCGTCGCATAACAATACCTTCGGATTAGATGCCAATGCAGTGCAATACCAACACGTTGCTTTTTGACCACCCGACAATTGGGATGGATAGTTATTTACACGGTCAGACAAGCCTACGATATCAAGAATCGGTGTGATACGTTCCTTAATCTCAGCTTTGCTCATCCCTTGTAATTCCAATGGAAATGCTACATTATCATACACAGTACGAGATGATAAGAGGTTAAAATGTTGGAAAATCATACCAATATTTTTGCGTGCCTTACGCAATTCATTAGCGCTCAATTTCGTCAAATCGGTGCCGTCTACGATAACAGAACCCGATGTAGGTCGCTTCAAGCATGTTAATGCAGCGAATCAATGTAGATTTACCGGCCCCTGATTGACCGATAATACCATAGATTTTGCCCTTTTTCAATGGTGAGGCTATATCCTTCAGGGCCTCTACGCGATGAGCACCTTCGTAAACCTTACTAATGTGTTCTAATGTAATCAAAATAGTTCCTTTCTCTGTGAAAGCGCCCCTTACTAGCCACTTAGCTAACAATATCAAAGCTATAGTAAGGTTAAGCTAAGCCTTCTTCCATTAATTTTTCCAGACCATGTCGTAATTTCATGGTCACAGTACCTGGTTTACCATCAGCTACTGGATTACGATCGAGTTTTGTAATTGGAATTACGCCACCAATAGTATCGGTAAAGAATAATTCATCCGCATCATCTACAAATGCACGGTCGAATTCTTTTTCAATGACAGTAACCCCTAATGATGGTGCTACACGAGTAATAATCATTTGACGAGTAATGCCCTTCAAGATGAAATTATCTGCTGGATGTGTATAAAGAATGCCATCTTTTACGGCAAACACATTGGATGTTGCCCCTTCTGTGCAAATGCCGTCACGGAATAACATCGCTGTATAAGCAAATTTCTTTTCTGCCTTTGTTTGTGCCAAAATGTTAGGAATCAAATTAGTTGTTTTAATATCTACATGGCTCCAACGTTCATCAGGCAAAGCAATCGCTTTTACACCAGCTGCCACCTTATTCACCTCATCCATATCGAGATTGTGGATGAGACATGAGCATTTGTGGTTCCAATTTAGATCGATCGTATGCATGATGACGTGGCGCTACACCACGAGAAATTTGTAAGTAAATATAACCTTCTTTGATTTCACTTTGTTCAATCAAAATTTCGTGAAGTTCCGTTAAATCATCAGGTGTCATTTTTACAGGTATATCCATTTCACGCATGGAGCGATATAAACGATCTTGATGATAGGACAACGCAAAACAACGACCTTTTGTAACACGAACAACTTCATATACAGAATCGCCGAATAAATAGCCTCGGTCATTAATGCTGATAACCTTTGCACCTGGTTCGACGAATTCACCGTTAAAATATGTTAATTCTTGCATAAGAGCACCTCATTTTCCTTGTTGTAACTCTAATCAGTATGATTGTATTATAGCACAATTACTAACTAATTTTCACACTTTACATTGTGAAAGTTTTCTTTTTAGTTATGAAAAAAACCGCCCCTTCCCGATAACTATAAGTTATGGTCAGAGCGGTTTTTCTTATAAAGAGCTATATCGTACGCATAATGCACACGATATAACCTAAGATTTAATTACCAAGAATATATTTACGAGCCGATTTAGGCAATTGTTTTAAAGCGATTGTGGTTAAGTAGGATAAACCTACGGCCATCACATAGAGTAAAACAACATGAACCACCGTAAACAAAAGATTATATTTTACCATCACACCCGTCATAATCAACAACCAGAATGGATGTACTAAGTATATGCCATAGGATGTGTCACCAATTTGCGACCAAAACGCTTCCATCGTATTGTTGAGAGGCATTACTTGGAATAGGAATAGACTAAATAATGTGCCTAACGCCGTATAGAATACCCCCATTGGACTTAACTGATGGACCGTGTAAATCGCTTCAAGAACAGTGTAATGCCATACATCCATCACGTAGTAATAGGCCCCTAACATGGAGAGCATCGATACAACAGCACAAACCGCCAAGATATATCTATATCGCCACATATACTCTGATGCTTGTTCATATTTTTCTGCTACAACAGCACCAAAGAGGAATATCCATACATAATGAATCACCCAATAATTGAGACGCATATCAAAGAGATATTTAATGCTTGGTAAATCACTAAATTGCTGTGTCACCCACGCACCTAGTCGATAGGACGATATAAAATCAAATCCCTAATTGCAAGGCAAATAAGATAATGAGCCATGGAATAGGGGCTTTCAAAATCCACCGCACCAGGATACGCCATAACGGCATAAGCACATAGAACCATACCAAGATGACCATAAAATACAAATGGTACATACCGGTTCCAAATAGAAGGTTCACTATTAATGGGCCTGGATGCAGATTACCTAAATTGTGCGCCGTTACTCCTGTATAGAGGAGATAGAATAAGGACCACACGATATAAGGGTACAGAACCACTTGAATACGCCGTTTCATAAAGTCCTTGTAGCTAAACGGATCGTTTACCGATGTGTGATAAAAACAGTCCAAACGCTGAAAGGAAGAAAAATGCGGGTACCGCGAATCGCGATAAGATTTCCAATACGCTAATGAGTTGTAAATTAACGAATGGATTTTGTAATGCATAGGAACCTACATGAATGCCGATAACGCCGAGCATGCAAAGTCCCCGCATATAGGTTATTTCAGGTAAGAATGCTTTTTTTCATACGCAATTATTGTTGTGGCACCGCTGCCGGTGTAGGAATAATAGTAGAGTCGTTGCCGGCTGAGTTGTTGGTACCGCCACAACAGGTGTAGCAGGTTGAGTTGCTACTGGTTGAGTTGCTACTGATTGAGCAGCTGGTACTGTTTGACCGTTTGCTAATGCGGCTGCCGCTGCAGCCTCTGCAGCCTCTCTTCCAGCTTTTCTTTTTGCTTCTGCTTCACGTTGCAAACGAATGTCTTTTGCAATGGTACGACCGGTTTATTGTATACGGTAATATCTGTTTCAAATAGACGGCCCCATGGGAATGTAGCCTTGATTGTGCGAGGGTCTACCTTTAAATAGGTTTTACCAAAATCTTGAATTCGTTCTTGTAAGTACTCTTCTAGTTTTGAATTTAAATCGCCAGAGTAACGTACATTATCGGTACGGATAGAATCCTGCATGCGATCAAATATCCTTGCGGATATTAGCTTGGTACGCCCAGTTATCTAAATATTGCTGGGTTAACATATCGCGATGGCCTTCAGGGCTCATGGATTTGAGCAACAAACCTTGAGCGATAGCATAACCTACTGTATTACTTGCTGTATTCCAACCATTATAGGCACCTATTTTATACAGTATGTCACGTTTATACATCGCACCTACCAAGGTATTATCGGAGCCATTATTATAAGCAATATCTGCAACACTAACAGTTACACCTTGCTCAGTAGCTTGTTGAATACGGTCTACAAAGGCATTAGTTGCTTGAGACACCATTGGTAAATTACCAAATGCTTCAGATTCAGATGTGCTCGTAGATAGTGGCGTATTAACAGCAAGAAGAACCGTTGGTTTACCAGCTGTTGTCATCGTACCACCCTACAGCCTCTACGTGTTCTGCAATGGTTTTTATCAATCGTTTGATCTTCATAGCCTGGTAATGTTTTACCCGCTCCACCAAGGGGATAGATGATGGAGAATGTTGGTTTCTCTACACTTTCATCAGTCCGAGAACGAGCCATCAATAACAAGCCCAGTTGGTCGGCACCTGGAAAACTACCGTATTGAGTGCGTGGAATTCCTTTAGAGTATTGGCTCAAATAACGACCTTCCAAAGCGGATTGAGATAGTTGAGACGTATCATCATGACCGAGTGCAAAGTACTCAAATACCCCTTACGCGACTTCATCGATTAAGCCCTTGTTAATTTGCATATTCTTTTGACGACGGGAGAACCAGTCTTGCAAATATTCTACAGGAACAGAGGCTTGTAAACTCATCAATTTTTGTGTTTCTGCTTGAGTCAATGTACCAGCGTCTAGTTTATCTTGCAATGCAGCAATTTTGGAATATGGTTGGACCATAATCTGCATAGTAGGACGGTTCTGTACCACCCCCACTAGCGCGTGGAGAACGCATTACAGTACCAAAACCATAAATGCGAGTATTCTTATAATTTGCCTTTAACGCTTCAATACGTTTTAAGCGATATTCCAATGTACTTAGAGGCAAATTATGCTTACGAGAATCTACAAGACCACCATAAATCAATGTATCCGTACTCAATACCATAACATCGGCACGCCCCGCATTTTGCTCTACCCAATTCCAAATTTGGTCAGCTTGCCCCTTATAGGTTTTACCAGATATTAAATTTTGTGGTGGTGTTAATGCCGTCATGCCCGCAGCTTTTGCAGTGTCAACGGTATACTGAAGACTGACAGGTCGATCGTCTTGCGGAACAAACAGTACGGTTTCCGCATCAACTTGGATGGATGTACTAGTAGCAATAGCGGTAACCATTAATGCTACTTTCAACCATTTCTTAGACATACATTAAACTCCTTCATTAAGCACGCATGCGCGTACATTTCACTAACTATTGTAAAGGGATACAATCATTTTTAAAAATAACTAATATTACAATTATATCACTTGGTCATATTTTTCGCAAATCTAGCCATAACCTCCGCTACTATCTAACGCGCGGCAAGCTCCACTGATATTTAATAGCCAGCAATCAGAATGACTAGTACAATGCTAAAAGCACCATATACGGCCTGATCGGACCAACCGTAAATAACAAATAAATAATATGCAATCCCACCAATAATACTAGGTAGTGCATATACATCTTCTTTTAGTACAGATGGCACCCGTTGTGCTAACATGTCACGCAAAATACCTCCGCCCACAGCAGTAATTGTGCCTAGTAACACAATAAAGATAGGAAGTTCAGGATATAATGTATACCCCGCAGAAGCACCTGTTACGGTAAAGGATGCCAACCCCAATGCATCGGCAAACAAATAGCTAGCACGGCTGCGAGGCCCCATCATATTGCGATGATAACGACTGCTATAGATCACAAAAACGATGAATGTCACTGCCAGAACTACCGTAACATATACGACATTCCTCAATGAGTTCGGTGGAAAATAGCCTAACAATACGTCTCGAATAACTCCGCCTCCAATAGCGGTAGCCAAAGCGAGTACAGCCATACCGAAAATATCCATTTTACGCGACACGCCCACAAGCGCCCCTGATACGGCAAAAGCAACGGTGCCAATCATATCAAACATATACCAAATAATATCCATAATTGCCTCACACGATTTACATATACAACGATTAAATCTATTCGCAAAAACTCATATAATATGATAGACTTTATGTAAGATATTATACATGAAGAGGTACTATAATGACAAAAAGACCTTATACCACAAAAATGAACTGAATCAGATGGACGAACGTAGTCGTGACGAATACTTTATGAGCCTTGCTATCGAGGAGGGACAAAAAAGCTTATGCCCTTGGTGAAATCCCTATTGGTGCTATTTTTAGTCTATAATAACAAAATCATCTCGCGCCACCATAATCGACGTGAACTCGATCATGATGCAACGGCGCACGCAGAAGTTCTCGTCATTCGCGAAGCCTGTGATAGCCTAAAACGCTGGCGGTTGACTGGATGCACCCTGTATGTTACGATAGAGCCGTGTCCGATGTGCGCCGGAGCCATTATTAACAGCCGTATTGATCGCGTTGTATATGGTGCTAGCGACTACAAAGGAGGCGCTGTTGAATCTTTGTTTAATGTGCTATCCCACCCTGGATTAAATCATGAACCGCAATTGCAAGCAGGCATCCTAGCCGATGAATGTAGCCAATTGATGAAAGACTTCTTTAAAGAGCGTCGTAAAGCACGGAGGAGTACCCAAGAGGCTGAAGGGTCCGCACTCGAAATGCGGTAGGTCGGGCAACCGGCGCGGGGGTTCAAATCCCTCCTCCTCTGCCATTCTTTTAAATGATAATGATAGAGATATAAGAGATAAACCTAGATACACATAATATAGATGTTATCTAGGTTTTTCTTATTTTCTAAATAAGTTTTATGCTTTAATTATTCATAATATTACATCTAGTCAACGACTCTGTAAAGATTTTTCATATTTCTCAATATCTGTCATGACAATTTTATATTTTAGATACAAATATAGTATATAATAGAAATATATCGTATACTACATCATCAATCAACGAGGATACTACTATGCAAAAAGTATTATCCTTATCTCATCACGCTGAGTCACATGATTAATGACTCATGCCAAAGTGTATTACCTGCACTATTGCCACTGTTTATCTATACCTATGGACTGTCCTTGGAGCAAGCAGGTTTTCTTATCTTAGCAAACACGGCATTATCGTCATTACTACAACCTTTGCTAGGGTTATATTTCAGACAAAACTCAATCAGCCACGCCTCATTGCAATGGGAGGGTACGTTATTATCCGCCTGTAGTACGGGGTATGATGGGTTTTGTTTACCTCTTACGAAAGTCTCCTTGCATGTGCCACACTAGCTGGTGTAGGTTCTTCTATTTTTCCATCCTGAAGGTGCGAAAAATTATGAACCGCCTCGGAGGTGGCAAGAAAAGGGCAAAAGCTATGGGAACCTTTCGCCATCGGCGCAGTTCAGGCTTTCGCTATTGGGTCCTCTATTTGCAGGGCGCTATCGCCTATACGGTCGGTCCACATGGATCTAGCGGCTTTCACCGTAGTCGGTATTATTATATCTACCGTTTCTATTCGTACTCATGCCACGTATCGTAGCTCATGCCCGTACAATCGACCAAGCTGTAGCTACTGAAAATCCAACAGTAGCAGCTCAGCCTCTGAAAAACTACTGGAAAGTACTTTTGGCATATATTCATCATCATCCTCAGCCAATCGGTCAACTTTCCGAGTTATCAACGCATTTTCATCCCTGTATTCTGGACTCATGAACTCGGCACGAGTCCAGAACAAGGTAGTTTTGCATTAACCGTATTCTTTAGTATCGGTATCTTTATGACCTACATCGGCGGCTTATTGGGCGATAAATACGGTCCTATCAAAATCATTAGATTATCTCTGTTAATTTGGTTGCCATCCATGTTCCTATTAACACAAGTCCCTGAGTTTTCTGTAACGATTATGATGCCACTCGCCTATCTGATTTTTGCTCATGATTGGTGCTGCAAAGGCCATCAGTTACAGCCCTGTTATCGTATTAGGACAAACTTACCTAGCAAAAAGCATCGGCTTTGCTTCCGGCATTACCCTCGGCGTGAGCCAAACTATTGGCGGTATCATCGCACCAGTGGTGGGTAGCCTAGCCGACACCTACTCACTCCCAACTGCAATGATGACGCTAGTACCATTCTTGTTAGTAGGGACTGGTCGCATCATTGCTACTAAAAGATCCTAAAAAAATTACAGTAAATAGAAAAACAGCGTTTTAACCAAACGGGTCATAACGCTGTTTTCTATCTATGATCATAGTATGAACTGTTTTTCGTATAAGAAACCATTAATGCTTTTAACATCTCATTCAAAAATAACGACATCCGTTTCTTTCATGCCTTGAGCCACGACTACCAATACTGCGGATCGTATCATCAACGGAGTGAGCTACAAGGCCATCACCCTTTTGATAGCTCTTGTTTAAGGCGGGCTTGTTTATAGCCCATGAAAGCTCCATCTAAGGAGATGGCAATTTTACCGGCACAAGATGGTTTCGCCCCATCACATACGATACCAGATAGACTAACAAGGCCATTTACAGAGTGTATCTTCGATAATATCTTTTGCTATCGCCTTTCAAGAAGGCAATACCAGCTACACTTACAATGCCAGCCGATACAACGCCACAATATGCGGATAGTTTACCAATACCAGATTTAACGTAAAGCGTTAACAAAGTTTTGGCAAATACAAGCGATCGATATAGTTCATCATCGGTTTTTATCGAGTTCCTCAGCAGTTGTAATGATAGGCATTGAAACGGTCAATCCTTGGTTGCCAGAGCCTGAGCAAATAACTACAGGCAACGGGCACCCACTCATGCGTGCATCGGATCCTGTCTACGCACGAGCCTTACACTTTGTTTCTAGAGATGGGGTTTCATCATCAAGCAATAACAATCGCCCAATATTGGCACCATAATCATTGGATAACCCTTCATTTGAAATGGCTGTATTATATTCTACCTGTTGCTTAATGCTAGGTAAGATACCGGAAATGTCGCCAGCTTTTGCAAATTCATAGATACTATCGAATGTCATCGGGCAAGTACTACTTTCAGCCTCTTTAATTTCGTTAATGGTTTCAGAAATCACGTTTCCATCTACGGACACATAGGTAATATTGGTATGGTGCATTTTTCAATGCGTACCACTGCCGTATGTTCATCGGTGGTTGCCGTAATTTCAATGTAAAGATTATCAACACCTTCCGCTAGTTCTACAGTGCAAAAGTTAGCATCTAATAAGGTGCCTAACCATTTACGATCTTCATCGGTAGCCGATTCTAACACCTCTAGTTCTCGTTCTGGATGACCTACGATGGCGCCGAGCACGGTAGCCGCAGCTAAGCCTTTCGACCTCCAGAGTTCGGAATGACCACAGATTTTACGTTTTTTTAATGATATTGGCACTGCATCGCGCATGAATATGGTTGGGAAACTCATCCAATACGGATGACTGGCCTTGGGCAGCTGCATAGGCAAGAGCGATTGGCTCTGTACAGCCAAAGGCAGGTCGCATTTCTTTTTGTAATAATGAAATATAATCCATATTATACTTCCGCGATGATTTCCACTTCTACTGCAACGCCCAATGGAAGATCTTTACAGCCACGCAAGAACGAGCTGGTTTAGATGTAAAATATTTTGCATATACTTCGTTGAAAGGTTTGAAGTCATTGATATCAGCTAAGAAGCATGTTGTTTTGATAACCTTGGAGAAATCAGAACTTGCTTCGGCTAATACAGCTTCAATATTTTTGCATACTTGTTCAGTTTGTGCTTCGATACCGCCTTCAACTACGGAACCTGTAGCAGGGTTAATCGCCACTTGACCAGAAGCGAACAAGAAACCGCCAGCTACTTTAGCTTGGGAATAGGGACCTACTGCTGCAGGCGCTTTATCTGTATGAATTGTTTTCATAATAAGACTCCTTTTTACAATACATATATATAGAAATTATTATACATTAATATCGATATTTTTCAATGTATTTTATTTAATCGATTTGAAAGCATCTGCAAAGATTGGCATAAAGTATTGACGTTGTACATCACTAGTCAATGCCAAGAACAATGTAGGCTTTTGTGGATTCATTACGAGTGCCGCTTTTGCATAATATGGGAATTTGATACCTTCCGCATCAACTAATACACGAGAACCTACCGTATATGTTTGATACTTTGTATTATTCATTTTCTCCATTTGTTCTGTGTTTTCTACAGTAATGGTAGTAGGTTTTTGGCTTTCACCAACTACACCAAAGGCAGCACTGTAACCTGTACCAGCACTTACATAGATGGAACCGGGTACGTTCTTATCTGGCAATGTAAATGTTTTAGATTCTTTTGGCAACAGATTATTAACCGTAGTCAACATGAGTTGTTCTGTAATCGGATCCAACTCACCATTATTGAGTATGGCTAATACAGGAAGGACAGACGCATTAGCCTTTAGGGTTATCAAACAATGCATTGGCTGCTGTTTTTCAAATCTACGGCTACTAACAAAGCGTCCTTTTTGGCCGGTTTTATCTTCTCCCTTGTAATTGATATACATCATAGGAAACGCCCATATAGTTAAGCGCAGATAATGCATCCTCATTACTTTGACGAGTCCGTTTATTCGTAGTTGGTTTTGCATTATCCTTTGATAAGCAAATCCTTTTATAATATCCACAGAATCTGTAGTAGATGCGGTTGCTACCGTAACTGTATTCGGAACAGACATGGATGCCTGCTATGGTTTTTACATCTTTTGCACCAGCAAAACTAGTAACTGCACCAACTAAACAAGCTGCTAGCACAAGAGTTTTTAATGGTTTCATTATTTATTGCCTCCCTTTAGGGTTTTCAATCCATACATGGATTCTAATTGTCCTGACCAGTAGTCTCGGCTCGTATCTTCGGTAGCCAAGATTTGTACTGTAAGCCCATCGTTTTGTGGCATTGCATACATAGTTAAGCTACCAGGCAATACAAAGCCATCATATTTTAAGCTGCCGCGCACACTCATACCGGCCATAGCACCAAACTTAGATGTATATGGTTTAAATGATATTTCTGTAGCGCCCATTGTAAAGTTAGGGATGACTCTCTTAAACAGATCTACGCCCTCTTGCACACTTTGTCTATTCTTTTGCGACAACGACGCATCTTGCATAGCACTTTGTTGTATTGTTTTAATCATGTCGCGATGCATAGTAGCATTTAAATTTGCCATTTGTGGTTCTAACATCTTGCGATCAAGTGTAACTGTGGCCATTTTTGAAATAAACTTCTCTGCATTAGATTTTGTGTAAGGCTCGCTAACAGATTGTGCTTTCACTTGTTTATCGGCCATTGCTGCGTTAACAATTTGAGTAGCTGTACGATCGAGATAATTAATCGCCTCTTTATTTACATTGTATGTAAGCAACCAACCTGTATGATGACCTAATATACTATCCCCAGATAATTGGTACAAACTATACCCATCTAGAGCAGTACCTTTAAATTCCTCTTTTACCATTGGGTAGGATGTTTTTATGCGGTCATTCATAGATTTTGCAGCTCGCTCATTAGCTGTTTGAAGGGTCTTATTTTGTTCCATCGTTCTGAAAGTAGGATTTGTAGGAATCGCATCTACAGCTACCGCGTGTACACCATTATTAGTGGTAGCATACTGACCATAGCCTAAATCAATTGTATCGGCACAAGCTACAGCCGCCATACCTACTGTTAAGCAGGTAGCGCAAGCTAGTGTCATTACCTTCTTTACTCCACGTTTTCATAGTCTCACCTCATGAATATATGAATTGAATTATATAAGTAAGTTAAATTAAGAATTTTTAAATATACATATAATATTATACTATATAATTGTACTAACATGATAGGTACACCAAATTTACATTTCTCCTAATGTACTATACAATACTTAGAGATAAGAAAACGTATTTCTAACAGAAAGGAGTTGGCATTTCGCCACACCATTATGATACAAGAATTAATTCCTCTCACTAGACCTCGCACATTGGCAGCTGCATTAGGGACCCAACCATCTTTAGGTGCTGCATTTAGTTATTATACCTTTCGGTGCACTTCATGGCACAGGATCTCGCCATATTCCATACAATTCTTATATTTTTTTAGCCGTCGTATCGGCTCAAATCATCGCCAATTTATGGAATGAATTGAAAGATTTTTAAATCTGGTCTTGATGCGGGGCAAAAAATAGGTAATGCTGGTTCCCTTACCCGTGGTGCAGTGACGCCAAAGCTCATCTCCACTATGATTAAGGTTCTTATGATTGTACCTATCATCATCGGCCTATACCTATCAGCCACCATTACATGGTGGTACATTCCAGCTGGCATCATCTGTATTTTTAATTAGTTTTTTTGTATTCAGGTGGCCCCAAAGCCAATTTCTCGTACACCATTTGGGAAATCTCATCCGGTATCGCCATGGGTTTTGCTATTGTCCTCATTACAGGCTTTGCGTGGACGCGTGAACTTTCACTAGCATTCCTAATCCCTGCACTACCGGCTACCCTATTAGTTGGATCCATCATGCTCACCAACAATATTCGAGATATTCGAAACGATGAAAAACACGGTCGTCGCACATTACCAATTGTATTAGGTCGCGACCGTGCCATCAGCCTAATGAGCATCACCTATATCTTTAACTTCTTCTGGATTGGTGCCTGGATCATTTGAAAGTCCTCCCAATCCCAGCATTACTCGCATTACTAGCCATCATCCCAGCATTTAAAACCATCAAAAACATTCTATACCCATGTGGATGAAATCAAATTAGATAAAGCCATGGGTACTACTGCTGATGCTGCCATGTTATACCAATTACTATTAAGTATAGGGCTCATTATTAGCGTTAACCAAACTAAAAGACAATAAGCCCTAAGATTACCACTCAAAGACCCTCCACCGGCCGGGTCTGACTCAGACCCTACGGCCTGTGCAGGGCCAAAGTCGGTTTCTTTGACGTAGCATGAGCTCTCTATAACTTTTAGTTATGGATAACTACTAATAATACATAGTTGCATGAATAGGGAAATAATTTTAGTACTATAAGCTTTATTGAATTACATTTAATTTTCTCGAAAAGGAGAGTGTTTGTATGAACAAATTTTTAGCATTAGCGGCTACAGTCGTTCTCGGCGGTGCGCTATTAATCGCAGGTTGCGGCAGCGATAATAATAAAGCGGCTAGCAGCGGTGACAAACAAGTATTAAAAATTGGTGCTACTGCAGTACCACATGCGGAAATCTTAGAACAAGTAAAACCGATTTTAGCAAAAGATAATATCGATTTACAAATCACAGAATTCACTGATTACAATACACCAAATCTAGCATTGGGTGATAAAGAAATCGACGCTAACTTCTTCCAACATGTGCCATACATGGACGAATTCGCGAAAAGCACATAACCTTCCTCTAGTATCTGTGGGTGGCGTTCATCTTGAACCAATGGGCTTATATTCCCGTCAAATCAAAGATTTAAAAGACCTTCCTAAAGGTGCAAAAATCGCTATTCCTAATGACCCTACAAATGGTGGTCGTGCATTAATGTTATTACAAAAAGCTGGTCTTATCACATTGAAAGACTCTAACAATATCTTATCCACTGTACAAGATATCGCTTCTAATCCTAATGGTTACCAATTCGTAGAATTAGAAGCAGCTCAAGTGCCTCGTTCCATCGACGATGTTGCACTAGCAGCTATCAACACAAACTATGCATTAAGTGCAGGTCTTAACCCTGGTAAAGATGCATTGTTCATCGAATCTAATGATTCCCCTTACGTAAATGTCGTAACTGTTCTTAAAGGCAATGAAAACGACCCTCGTATCAAGAAATTGATGGAAGCTCTTCATAGCCCTGAAATCAAAAAATTCATTCAAGATAAATACCAAGGTGCAATTGTTCCTGCATTCTAATGGTCATTATCTTATGCTAAAAGGCTGGAGCCACGCGCTCCAGCCTTTTTCTTGTACTACGTATATTTCACTGTAGAAGGATCTATTTACCAATTACATCGCATTCAGAAAAACTAAATGGTAATAGTTCCTCTATAGTTACTATTTTTATATTCCCCATCAAGTTTCCCATAATGATTAGAGGTATTTTAAATTCAGCCATTACCTGACGACATGCGCCACATGGCGCACAAGGTCCTTCCGTATCAGCAACTACGGCAAGGGCCTTAAATTTTATATGACCTTCGGATACGGCTTTAAAAATGGCCGTTCGTTCAGCACAGTTTGTGAGACCATAGGATAGCATTTTTCTATATTACATCCTTCGTAAATGGGTACCATCTTCGCATAACAAGGCAGCGCCAACAGCGAAATGTGAATATGGAGAATAAGCGTTTTCACGAGCTTTTATGGCGCAATCCATAAGTTTTTGAATTTCTAATTCTGTCATATACGACTCCTTATTCCACAATATCAAGGATGGTATCCACTACGCTCGGCATTTCTTCACCAATCGTAATCGCCTCTATATAGGTCTTAGCTGCATTAGCAAGTAAGCTTTTCATCAGAAGCATACAAGGTCGCTATACTTTCACCTTCAGTAATGGCATCACCAGTTTTTTTATGCATGATAATACCCTGCACTATAATCGATAGGGCCATCTTTTCATGGTGCGCCCAGCACCAAGCATAACAGATGCTATACCACATTGTTCGGTATTCATATGGGTAATGTAACCAGCCTTAGAGCGCTATTACATCATAGGTACATTGGCCGATAGCTAGTAGGCTTTCATCATCAATCACAGAGCTATTACCACCTTGAGCGTCAATCGATGAGGGCGTAGACGTTCGAGTGCAGCGCCAGAATGCAGAGCCTCTCGCACACGAGTTAGGGCGGTTTCATAGTCGCAGATGTGGCTCAGAAACGAGCATGATGGGCGCCATGATAATGCATTCATGGGTCAAATCCTCAGGGCCATGACCCTTTTAATGTATCAATGACCTCACGAATTTCTAAGGCATTTGCCTATGGCATGACCAAGGGGCCGATCCATATCCGTCAAAACAGCCTTAACGGAACGACCGTTTTCACGTCCAATATCTACCATAGCCTTAGCCAAGGCACGGGCCTCTTCAATGGTTTTCATAAAGGCCCCACTGCCGACCTTTACATCTAGTAGAATGGCTTGCGCACCAGATGCCAATTTCTTGCTCATCACGGAGGAAGCAATAAGAGGAATACTGTCCACTGTTCCCGTTACATCGCGCAAAGCATAAAGTTTTTTATCGGCTGGTGCCAAGCCTTCTGATTGACCTATAACAGCAAGGCCTATTCTATTGACTTGGGCGATAAAATCTTCTTGACTTAAGGATACTTTCAAATGAGGAATCGATTCCATTTTATCGATAGTCCCCCCTGTATGACCCAGGCCTCTACCAGACATTTTTGCGACCTTACCACCACAGGCGGCCACTAAAGGAGCAATGATAAGTGTCGTCTTATCCCCTACACCACCTGTACTATGTTTATCTACGGTGATACCATCAATTGACGATAAATCCACCATTTGTCCAGACTGAGCCATCGAGAGTGTCAACGTACCGAGTTCACGAGCATTCATGCCATTAAATACGATGGTCATCAATAGAGCACTTACTTGATAATCAGGAATAGTACCATGTACATAGCCCATCTATGACAAAGCGAATTTCCTCATCTGTTAGTGCTCAAATTGGCTCTTTTTTCAAAAATAATATCATACATGCGCATAGTTACTACCGCCATTTCTAAGAAACTCACCTAAGCACTGCTCTAGGTGGTATTTCTTTATACTTCTTCGTCCAAATCGATCTTTGTAGTAGCTCTACGGTCGCACTAGCCCCCAATACGGCTACATCCCTTCTGCAATATAAGCCTTCATATCAGCAAATGGAACGAATGCCTCCAGCTGCCTTTAATCTGTACATTAGGGACCAATATGCTTCTTAAATAGTTGCACATCTTCTAATGTAGCGCCACCACTACCAAATCCAGTTGAGGTCTTGATAAAATCTGCGCCGCCTTCCGTTACACAATGGCATAGTTCTATCTTTTCTTCATTCGTTAAGAAACAGGCCTCGATGATAACCTTTAAAATGTTATCACCGCATACGGATTTAAGAGCCTTGATTTCCTCTGTTATAGCATGAAAGTCCCCTTGTTTCGCATCACCTAGATTGATGACCATATCCACTTCTGATGCACCTTCTGCAATAGCTTGTTTCGCTCCGCCACCTTGGATTCTGTCGTTTGATAGCCTAGAGGAAATCCAATAACGGTACAAACATTCAAATTGGGATATGCATTATGAGCGGATGCCACAAAATCAGGTGGAATGCAAACTGATGCCGTATGATAGGCCAATGCATCTTCACAAATCACCTTAATTTCGTCCCATGTAGCAATGGGTCTTAACAATGTATGATCCACATAGGTTAATAGTTCTTTACCTAACATGACTACCTCCAAAACAATCTATTATTCTATCAGGATTAGTTACCATCGTAAACGAGCAAGTTTTTAGAAAAAGGACATCTGCTCTGGTTCTGGTTCTTTATGTAATTCTGCTTGTGCAGCTTTATTTTTTTCATCGATGAATGGTTCAAGAGGTACGCCTATTTTTGAAAGTAGTTCGGGTAGTGAGTTCGCCCCTTTCAAGCGAGCTGCCTCGATAGCAACCTTGGCACATGTTTCAGCATCATCCAATGCATAATGATGCTTAAATTCTATGCCTAAGTACGCCGCCATTGTGTTCAATTTGTGATTTACCAAATCGGGCCATACGGCACGAGAAATTTTTACAGTACACGCATAGTCAAGTTCTGGCCAAGGAATGTTATAGTAATCAAGAGTGGCACGCAATACATTCATATCGAATTTTGCATTATGGGCAATCATGATTTTTCCCTTCAAATGATTTTCATAGATAGCAGGCCATAGTTGATCAAATGTCTTTTCATGCAACACTTCTTTAGGTTCAATTCCATGAATTTCAATACATTCTGGATCAAAGGACATAAACGGTGGTTTAATAAGACTATACGCTTTTTTGGTAATCTGCCCATTTTCAACGGTAATAACCGCTAAGGAACAGGCGCTATTTTTATATTTATTAGCTGTTTCAAAATCCAATGCTACAAAATCTAACATGGTAATCCTTTCTTAGCTATTAACAACATATTATATACATCAGTCCGATATACATATATCAACTCGTATTAGGAATCATCTTCACTTCTGTATTTATTATATCATGAACGCGAAGAAAATCGATGTATAAAAGCAGTTCTTAAGCCGACTTTCACAACGGATTTTCATTGACAGGACGCCCTATTCTATGTGAAAATTATTTAGATATATAAGTACTATGGAGGTTATAACATGGCAGATGACAGATTAATCGTCGCCCTCGACGTATCCACAATGGATGCGATGAAATCTATCGTGTCCTCACTAGGGGACTCCGTTAGTTTCTATAAGGTGGGCATGGAATTATTCTACGCCGAAGGGGACCAAACGGTTCGCTATTTGCAAGAGCACGGCAAACATGTATTTCTCGATTTGAAATTACATGATATTCCTAATACGGTGGCCCATGGCGTATCTTCCCTTACTCGTTTAGGCGCCAATTTAATTACCATTCATGGTCAAGGTGGCCCTATAATGATGAAAGCTGCCGCTGAGGCTGCTCGTGAAAGCGCTGAAAAACTAGGCATCGAACGTCCAAAACTATTAGCTATTACCGTTTTAACGAGCTTTGATGACGAATCTTGGACATCTATTGGCGGTCAATTACCAATTGCAGACCAAGTAATTCGCCTTGCTAAACTAGCAAAAGAATCCGGTATGGACGGTGTTGTATGTTCCGCTTTAGAGGCTAAGATGATTCGCGAGGCCTGTGGACCTGATTTCCTTATCGTTACACCAGGTATTCGCCCATCCTTCGCAGCTACAAATGACCAAAAGCGCATTGCTACACCATCGAGTGCATTACAGGATGGTGCATCTCGCCTTGTTATTGGCCGACCTATTACGCAGGCTGAACATCCACAAGAGGCGGTACGTTTAATTATTGAAGAAATGGAGAGTGTATCCAAATGATGTCAGAACAAGAAGTAAAACAATTACTTATCGATACTCAAGCAATTTTAGAAGGTCATTTCTTATTGACTTCTGGTCTACATAGCCCTATGTACGTTGAAAAATTCAACGTATTACAACATCCAAAAGTACACTGAAACATTGTGTAAAGAATTGGCAGAACGCTTCCGCGATCAAAACGTAGAACTCGTTATTGGACCTATGACCGGCGGTATCTTATTAGCTCACGAAGTCGGTAAAGAATTAGGCACACGCGCTATCTTTACAGAACGTGAAAAAGGCGTTATGACATTGCGTCGTGGATTCAAAATCGAACCAGGTACACGCGTACTTATCGTAGAAGATATCGTAACTACAGGCGGTTCCGTACAAGAAGTTGTTAACGTAGTTAACCAATCCGGCGGTGAAATCGTAGGCGTAGGTCTTCTCGTTAACCGTTCTGGCGGCAAAGCTGAATTCGGTGTACCAAAAGAAAAAGTACAAGCATTACTTAACCTTGAAGTACCAACATACAAACCAGAAGAATGCCCTCTCTGCAAAGAAGGCGTAGCTATGACAGAACGCGGTTCTAAACACATCAAATAAAATTATAAACAAATACAAAAAGAGCTCCTTCACTGAGGAGCTCTTTTTGCTTGTGTGTAGTTATTGTGTGTAAGAGAGAGATTCTGATACATATGTATCACGTAGAGTGTATGGCTCTACGGTGGCCATGAATGCACTTTCATGACCACGTTCTCTATTATTTTATGAGAGAAAAGGACTCATAAAATATGGTTAGTTTTGTGTAGTTTCTGGTGCACCTTGACCAGTTTGTTGTTGTGGTGCATTACCATTAGATTGTTGTGGTCCTGGACCTTGTGGAGGCATTTGACCATTTTGATCCATATACTGACCATTATTTCGTCCCATACCATCTTGAGGCATCATTTGGTTTTGACAATTTTGGTACATATGTTGACCATTATTTGGTCCCCATACCATCTTGAGGCATCATTTGATTATTTCCATCCATCATATGTTGGTCCATATGCATATTAGAACCATCATGTCTATGTGGTTTTCTAAACTGTTGTTCATTGGTTTTCATCCATTCACCAAAATTTGGTAAATCATTTACAGCAAAGGATGTACCTACCCCTACAGCACTGATTACAGTTAGAATGGCAGCAATTATAATTCGTCTCATAGGTCCTCCTTAATCTACATTGCTGAAATAACGTTCGCGTACACCACGAAGTTCAGCACCGATAAATATACATGTAAGGCCACCAAAAAGGCCTACACCTGCGAGTGCAACTAAAGTTATCATAGATAACGCAGGAAATGCGGTTACATTTTCAAATGGTTGCCATGAGCTACCTAATAAATATAAAATAGCTGGCGTAATTACCAATATAAGTACGCCTACAATATAGGCTAACGCACTGCCAATAGCAACTAATGTCTTCGATGCCTTTTTTGCCATTCCCGGCAGTTGTGGTAATAAGCGTTCTTTATACTCATCAAATCTAGCATAGATTTCTTGCATATTTCACAGATTTACTTGTATTACCATCCTCATTTAACGTATCTGTAATAATTCCAGCATCTACATAGGATGCATAAATTTCCTCTGGAGTCCCCAAGGATTTAATAATTTCATCATCTGTAAGGCCTTTTTCATGGCCTACAGCAAAGTGTTCTTCATAAACCTCTATAATACTTTCAACATCAGCAACACGTGCCTTTTTGAAGATATTACGCAGTGCTTCTAAAAAACTTTTCTTATTCATTATAGTCGACTCCTTTCAACAGGATATTTACAACGCCAGAAAACTCATTCCATTCTCGTCTCATCTCGTTGTAAGCCTCTCGGCCTGTATCTGTTATATGATAATATTTCCGAGAAGGCCCTGTAGAAGATTCCTTTAAATAGGTTTCAACATACTTCTCTTTTTTTAGCCTATTAAATAATGGATATATCGTTCCTTCAGAAATTTCTATGTATTCCGAAATAGTGCTTACAATTTCATATCCATAGCGATCCTGCTGTGTTAATAATGCTAGCACCAACATATCCATAACACCTTTTTTTAATTGAACTTGCATAGTTCCTCCCTTTTAGGCTGTGCCTACCTGCCAATGTGAAAGCTCTCTTACGGTCACTATCATGTACTGACAAATACATAATAACACAAGGTACCTCGAATTGCAAGGTACCTTGTAAAAAAATGTTTTATACAATAAAAAACCCTTTCAACGTGCTGGAAAATGCAGATAATATCTAGAGTTCCACCAGTCGAAAGGATTTTATATATAATTTTTCTATTTCTAAAACTATTAGTTAGACGAGGATTGTCCTAATTTTACCTGAGCGCTCTTCATTTTACCATTATGAGTATAAGATACTAAAATAGTGTCGCCAGGGCTCTTGGCGTCAATTTGCTCTTTCAATTCGATTAATGTACTTACATTCTTACCATCGATTTGAGCAATCGTATCACCTTCTACAATACCAGCTCGAGCCACAGGACCGGTAGGATCCAATTGTACAATAAGAAGGCCTTCTCCTTCATAGCTTACATTATTACGAGCCGCTGTTTGCCGATCTACAGCCCATACGCCTAAATATGGGCGAATGACCTTACCGTTTTTAATGATAGAATCAATAATAGGTTTTGCAGAATTAATAGGAATGGCAAAGCCCATTCCTTCTACACCCTCTTTAGAAATTTTAGAGCTATTAATGCCAATTAACTCACCATCAGCATTTAGCAATGCACCACCAGAGTTTCCTGGATTAATGGCAGCATCAGTTTGAATCAATGGGAAACGTTGTCCTTGATCATCAATGGTACGAGCTAAAGCACTAATTACACCAGATGTAACAGAACCTTTAAATTCAAGACCTAATGGGTTGCCAATGGCAATTGCTGGTTCACCTACCTGTAAAGAATCGGAGTCACCTATAGCAACAGGTTGAATATTTTTAGGTGGATCTATCTTTACGACAGCTAAATCAGATTGTTCATCAGTACCCATAACAGTACCTTTGACGGTAGTACCATCAGACAGCGAAACTGTAACCTCACCATTGCTAGCACCGGATACAACGTGGTTATTTCGTTACAATATGACCTTCATTATCTATTAAAACACCTGAACCAACGCCTTCACCTGCGTAAATGGTACGATTAAAAATATCCTTTTGGAATACTTGTGTCGTAATCCCCACTACGGCGGGGCCCGATTTTTTAGCCGCTTGTACAACATAGGTATTACGAGCTTCAGTCAACGGTTTTGTTTGCTTAGTTTGATTTGTTACAACACTCTGTTGCGTACCTGCTGGTGTACCAAAGAAATAATAACCTCCTCCTACACCTACGCATAGTGCAATAGCACATGCTATAATCTGTTTCTTATATTGTTTTATATTCATATTTTGTCTCCTATTTTTAATTGCATACAATCAATGCACAATCATTATAGGTCTTATTCCTTAGATTTGCAATACAACAATTTCTACCATTTCCTAAATTATATGTAAAAAAATAAGAAAAACAAAAGAGGTATTCATTAGCATTAACTAATGAATACCTCTTTTGCATATAGTTTGAGAGTGTAAGGACTGTGAGAGAGAGTTATATATGAAGACGGAAAAGTTGAGAGAGAACTTATTAAGAGAGAGAAGTTAAGTGTATCTTTTCCGTATATCTTCATAATAATCCTTACAGTTATAGTATACACAAAATCTCTAAAAAAATAAAGCATAGTATATAAAAAAATATAAAACTTCGATTATTTCTCTATAAGATAGTCCCTAAAAACATATATAACATCAACAGCTCACCAATCCATGAACTAAAAGTGAATTTAGCTATGCTTTTTATACAAACTTGTAACCTACGCCCCAAACTGTAATGATATGTTTACTATCAGATGGATTTTCTTCGATTTCTTCACGTAAACGATTGATGTGAACTGCTACTGTTGCATAATCACCATAAGAATCTAACCCCCATACACGGGAATATAATTCTTCTTTGGAAAATACGATATCGCGGTTACGCATAAGAAATTCTAATAGTTGGAATTCTTTTTTCTTAAGATGAACTTCTTTGTCATTTACCCAAACTTTCATCATCTTAGGATCAAGGCGAATATCACCGGATTGAATAGCATTTGTATCAACAACATCTTTTTCAGTAAGTCGTTTATATTGTGCTAACATAGCCTTAATTTTTGCAATCAATACAGATGGAGAGAATGGTTTTTCGATGTAATCATCAGCACCTACGCCAAGGCCACGGATTTTATCAATATCATCGAGGCGTGCAGTTACCATCACGATTGGTACGCGCACTTTATCACGAATGGCGCGACACACTTCAAAGCCGTCCATTTCTGGCAACATAACGTCCAAAATGATTAAATCTACTGGCGTATTCAAAGCAGCTTCAATACCATCAGTACCATTATTCATAACAGTTACGTCATAACCAGCAACCATCAAATAATCACGCTCAATATTAGCAATATCAATATCGTCTTCAATTATTAGAATATGTTCACTCATGATTTCTCCTTTTTTCGGGAACTCTAAAATAATTCTAAGTCCATGTGGTCTAATATTTTCTATCACTACACGACCTTCGAAAATTTCCATAATACGTCTAATAATCGAAAGACCAAGTCCACTCCCCTCCTGTGGATTAGTGCGGGACGAATCAACTCGATAAAACGGACGCATAAGTCGGTCAAGTGACTCTGGCGGAACCCCAGGGCCATCATCACTTACCACACAGTACACATGACTTTCATCTTCGGTGACATCAATAACACTATGTCCTATATCTGCCATCTTATATTTTGCACTATTATTTAAAATATTTTGCAAAACCCGCTGTAATAACTGCGGATTCGCCATAATAGTAGCATCCTTAACTGTAACACGTTGGCTCAGTTCAAGACCTCTAGACTTATAATGTTCTATATGATCTTCTACAAAACCTTGTACGTATTTCCCTAATTCTATTTCCTCTGATGGTCTAGATTCCTTTTTATAGTTCAATGTTGTAATAAGGAACAATTCCTCCAACATAGAATCTAAATCATTAGCGCGCTTCAAAATGATTCCCATGTAGCGTTTTTGTTGCTCTTCGGTTGGCGCGATACCATCCCGAACGCCTTCTGCATAGGCCTTAATTGCAGTTAATGGAGTACGGATATCATGAGAGATACCTGCAAGCAATTCTTTTTGTTGCTCCTGCTCCATTTCGATTTGGTAATTAGCAGCTCGTAATGATTCCGTCATATTGCGGACGTGAATCATAATGAACTTCGTCACAAATCGGTTGATTGCAAAAAATGTAACTATAAACAAAAGTAATGCAACAATGCTAATGTAGAACGAAACGGTCTCCATCAAGCTATCACTACCATGCACAGCTCGTTTAATAGCTATGTGATATAGATATGCATGACGTCCTTCATTCTTACGCATTTCGTACACAAAGGTATGATTTGACTGATAGACAATCCCCTGTAACTCAGGATTTACATCAATCAAGCCAACGATAGCAGATTCATTGTAAATCTGTTGTGTACCGTAAGAATACAGAACCTTTCCCTGATCGAGAATTTCTACATACACCTCATTAGGGTCTAACAAACTATAGCTTGGTTTAACAAGAGAATCCATTAAACCATTGTCTATACCATAAAAGGTAATAGTCTCAGCCACACGGCTAACACTTTTAAACTGTTGTTCTTGCTCGATACGCAAATAGTATCCGGCATTCGCTAAATGCGTAGTCCTGAAAAATATAACAAAAATAGAATAATTGCAATTAATATAGGAACTACAAATAGAACAACATTGGATATCCAAATTCTAATTTGTAAATTCACAGGATTACCTCAATATCATAATTAGTAGATACTCCTTATAGTGTACGCTATTTTACTCATGATTAGCAAGAGAAAATATAAAATTCGTATAAACATAAAAACAGCCCTACCAAAAAGGTAGAGCTGTTAATATTAAGATTAACGACGGTTAGCTTCGAAGAAGTTAATTGCAACTTCTGGGAACATAGCGTATGTTAATACGTCTTCTTCAGTGATGTTTTTGTAACCTTTAGAGTTCAAATCTTCAGTGTAACCTGCCAATTCAGGTTCAATAAGATCTGCTGGACGGCAAGTGATAGGTTCTTCATCATCAATGATAGTGTGACGAATTTCGTCAGAAATTTTACCAGGCAATGCACCATATTTACCGCGTACAAGGTCTTTAACTTCGTTAGGAACCATTTTATAACGGTCACCCATCATAACGTTCATCATAGCCATTGTACCAACGATTTGGGATGTTGGAGTTACCAATGGAGGGTAACCCAAGTCTTCACGAACGCGTGGCATTTCATCCATTACGTCGAAGAAGCGATCGCCCATACCCATTTCGTTCAATTGGTTTTGAGTATTGGACAACATACCGCCAGGAATTTGGTAACGACGAACAGCTGGGATTACATCGCTAGCTGGTTTCAAGTTGAATTCTTCAGCGATTTGTTGTTTTACTTTACGGAAATGATCAACTAATGGAATATATTTATCAAGGTCAAGACCAAGATCCCATTCAGTGCCTTTGAACATTTCGATCATAGTTTCAGTAGCTGGTTGGCTAGTTGCATGAGCGAATGGGGAGATAGCAGTATCGATGATATCTACACCAGCTTTAGCAGCTTCCCAGTATGTAGTGCTTGCAAGACCACAAGTGAAATGGCTGTGCAAGTCGATTGGCAATTCACCAAAACGTTTTTTGAATGTGGAAACCAAATCATATGCATCAGCAGGTCCTAACAAACCGGACATATCTTTAATGCAAAGAGAATCAGTACCCATTTCAACCAAAGTTTCAGCAACTTTCAAGAAGCTTTCAGTTGTATGAACTGGAGAAATAGTGTATACCATAGCGGATTGAACGTGTGCGCCTGCTTTTTTGGAATATTTAATAGCAGCTTCCATGTTACGAGGGTCGTTCAATGCGTCGAAAATACGGATACGGTCGATACCATTTTTTACAGCAGCTTTACAGAATGCTTCCACTACATCATCAGAGTAATGTTTGTAGCCCAACAAGTTTTGGCCACGAAGTAACATTTGTAGTGGTGTATTTTTTACATTAGCTTTTAATTTGCGAAGACGTTCCCATGGATCTTCGTTCAAGAAACGAAGACAGCTATCATAAGTAGCGCCGCCCCAACATTCAAGAGCTTCATAACCGATTTCATCTAAAAGGCCAAGCACTGGTTCCATTTGTTCGTAACGCATGCGAGTTGCCAAAATAGATTGATGACCGTCACGAAGAACGGTTTCACAGATTCTTAATTTTTTAGCCATGTTAATCCTCCAATTCGAAATAGTAAGGTGATGTAATTTTATACATACACTCAATGACTATCTCATACCTATTTATCAACAATTCCTATAGTTTCTACTTATGTAGGTAAAATGTGCTAGGAATTATTGGAACATACTTATATTAGACTACTTCTAAAATTCTTTGTCAACAAGTATATTATGCTTATTTATCATCAAAAAGCATGCATTTTTGATATAAAAGTGTAAAAAAAATCACCAAAAACTCTCGTTATGCTAGATTTTATCTTGCATTTTTAATCATTACCAAATGAGTATGTTAATGAGAATGTAAAAAGCAAACTAATCCTCATATCGTTATAATTTTTTTATTTATGTACGAAAAGTATATCAGTATTTATTGATGTAGTACAACGAATTATCTTGATTTACAGATTTTGTTATCACTTTTTTTGATGACTGACAAAGGTAATCTAATATTCATGAATATACATTTTCTATTTCAAATATACTTTTTATTTTACCTTTTTAGGTGCTGTTTCAAGAACAATATTCTTGCCATCTCGTTTTTACTTGGATAGAGAATGCCCCTTCGCCCTCTTTAAAATACTCCATTTTAATGTCTAACAGCATCTTACCGATAAGTGTTTCCACCTTCTCAGTTAAAAATTCACGATAAAATGCATCTTGTGTTTGCTTAGGACTTTGATGAATCACAGGTTTCGCTGCATTGCGTTCCGCCTGCATCATAGTTTCTTCAAAGTTATCATTTCCACCCCATTGCTTCATCATTTCTGCGTCTGATAAGCCTTTTTTTGAATTTTTAAACTTTTGCCATTATATACTCCTATTCTACTAGTTAGACGACCAACATAATGCGTATTCTAACTAACTTTATATATTATCACTCTTATTTAAGTCTAATTCTTTACACCTAATAATTCAATAATATGTTCCTTTCACCCATAACTGGATCAATACCAGACATACAGTACGCTTTTTCCCTTTCGGACATTTTCGTTTACGGCATCCTAAGCACTCCATATCATGATTTTGTAGCACTTTATAGGTTCCAGTCAGAGGTCCCCACTCTGCGGGGTTTGTAGGGCCAAATAAAGCTATTACAGGGCGTTGTAGAGCCACAGCCATATGTAGTGCACCCGTATCACAGGCCACTACCACCTCACATTCACCAAGAAGAGCCGCCATTTCACGCAAAGTAGTCTTACCTAATTTATTGTAAACTGGCAAATTCTCTTTCTTTACATATTGCATCATTTCTTCAAACTCTTGTGCTTCTTTTGCTCCACCCAAGCATATAAAATTACTTCTATAGGACAGGGAATCTATTAGTTGTTGCCACTTTTCATAAGGCCAGGACTTAGTCTGCCATGATGAACCTAAAACTAAACCTATCAATGGTCTATCTTTTTCTGCAAACGCCGTTTCCACTTCGAATTTAGCCCGTTGTTGCTCATCAGCTGTTATAATGAGATCCATTAGATTCATATTCTTAGTCTCAACAGGAATAGTCTCTGTGTTTAATGCACCTGGCAGTAATTTAGCTACATCAAGATATTGCTCTATAACATGCTTTGACCGATTCTTCGATTTGTAATTGGTAAATAACCAATTCAGTTCTTTAGTACCCCCTAATCCTAACCGTATAGGTGCACCAGATGCCAATAGTACAAGCCCCGTAATAAGCCGGCCTTGTACATCAACAGCTATATCGAAGTGATAAGGCTTTAAACGTTTTCGTAAATCCCACCACATATTCCACATGGTACGAAGGTGTAATTTTTTTGAATGAGCCTCATATTCATCCCGTTCCCAAGGAAATATATGATCTACATAGGGATTATGTTCTAATAGTTCAGCCATGCTAGGTGTAACAATCCAATGTAATTTTGCATTCGGATACTGTTGCTTTATCCACCTTGCGGCGGCTGTGGCATGCAGTATATCACCAATATAACTGAGCCGTACAAACAATATATTCATAGACAACCGCCTTTCTCATGTATTATCGTCGCCCGTTAAATCATCATCTCGTATACTCATATACCGATTATAACGAAATATATATGAGTTCAACTTGAATTATGTCGTATAAAACTAAATAATTTTATAAATAAAGCCTTTATAACCTGCGATTATAAAGGCTTTATATTAATTCTTTTTCTTAGAGCTAGAGTCTTTAGATGATTTATCGTTATCTTCTGTTACTTTGGTCGTATCATCACTGCCATTGGCAATAATTTCTTTCACCGCATTCATAGTTACTTCAGACAAGGTAGTCGGATTATTATATTTATAAATAGGTTTAAATCCTACGCCTAATTTACCAGAGTATACAGTTAATACATTATTATCTTCATCGACACGAGCAATATAGATGGTCTTGCTAGTATCTACACCAAGCAAACGGAATCGTCCAGGTGGATTGATAACACGCCAACCACCTTCGATACCATTAAACATGAAGATGTCGCCAGTTTTAGCATTATCATAGAAGAAATTATCTTCATCATAGAATACAGCAATACGACCAATGTCCGTAGCTTGCATGTAAACGCGACGCGTATCATAGTTCGCATCAGTTCTGTAAATCCGGTATGCACCTTCACGAACTTTCACCTTCATGTACACCACATTTGTCGCTTCGGAATATGCCGCATCAACAATGCGACTTCCCTTTGGTACATCTTCAAGTTCTGTATCTACTTCGTGTTCCGGATCATCTGCATTGAGTCGGGCCATAACAACCTTGTTGTCCGTATACAGGCCCATAATTGCGTAGTTACGATCTGGCATCCAGTCAAAATAGCTAATGGAGCGACCTTTCAAACTAACCGTTGTAGGCTTGCTTTCACCAGCCTTATAAATCCGAAGAGATTCATCTGTAACAACAGCCATAAATTGATGGTCATAAGATACGTATTTGCGTCCCTCCTTTACGTCAGGGAAGTTTTTCGTGTCATCCTTAGACGCACCAGAGACGTTAAATTCTGTAGTCGGTGCAAACATATATTGATCAAGGTACAGATACACCCCTCCTTGCAGTAGAATACCTACCGCAAAGGCGCTCAGTACACGCGTAAAAGGTTTCATTGTTCCCTCCTATTTCACGATAAACGCCGTAGGAATCATCCGTTCCCCTAACAAATCGGCTGGTTTATTTACAACTTTGCCATTTAAATACAATGTAGAGCTAGAGCCACCATCGAGGTTAGCCGCGATGTATGCGCCCTTTTCATAAAGTACATCTTGCACATCACGCAAGGTAGCACCCAAGGAATAACCTGGTTGACGACCGTCGATTACAACGAACAACACAGTACCATCCTTACGTTGACCTATGGCCGTACGAGGACCTACGCCCCAACCGCCATCGCCATCGGTGATCATCTTCTTACCATCTACGATAAGAGGTGGCCCAAAGGTAATACCTTCCATAGCTTTCATATCAGCTAATTCAGTTTTATCATAGTTGCCCGCAATGAGGTTGCCAGATTTAGAGAAACCTACAAAATCAACAGATTCATCAGGCCCCTACATCCTTACCGATGATATAATCCCCTTCGTGAAGGATAAAGCCATATGGCAAGCGGCCTGTACCAGTACCATTAGGATCGTGAAAGCCACCGCCATTGATAGCCGCTACGGCACCATTCATTTTAGCAATATTACTTGTAGTATCCCCTTTTTCTTGAATGTTTGCAGCTGTCGCAACTTGGATACGACGAGGATCTGGAATTTCAAGCACGTACCCTACATAACGAGAAGACTCAATTTTTTCCAATTTTAAGTCTTTATCTTCGCGAGCATTAAATTTAAACAAATCTTGACTCTTTACAACGCCTACTGTCCCCAAAATAGATTGCAATTCATCGTTGCTGAATAACCATGTAATGTATTGAGGATGACGAGATTGTAAGATAGCACCAATTACGGCACGTTTTACATTATTAAATGGTCCAAACAATACAACGAATGGTGATGTGACTGCGGTAAATAAGAACACCATAATGATGAACTTTACCCAATTCTTTTTAAACAATGTATATCTCCTTATAAATCACTGTAATGTTCAGTGCTAATTCGTTCTTCAAAATGCTTGATGTCTACGGCATTACCAACCCAAACACGTAAAATATTGTATGGATTATCCCCTGTATGAGCCCAACCGGACTTCATAGCCATTGCCATCTTTTATACCACTGTCTTTTTGTGGCGACATCGGTATCCTTATTTTTTTGTCCCCATAGGGATAACAGAACCAAGGGTTATCTGTAATTCCTAACTTATCAGCTAACGCTTGTTGTGCCCTTTTTTTGAATATTTTTTCCATTTGTGCGGCTTTTGAAAGTTGGCCCATTTCCACATGTTGGAATCCATGATTAGAAATAGTTATACCATTGTCTTTCATTTCTTTTAGCTGTTCCCATGTAAGCCGCGTTCCTACATCGCCTGGATTAACAAATACAGTAGCAGCAAAAACCATATTCTTTCATCAATGGATACACGATAGAGTATGTATCTGCATAACCATCATCAAAGGTTAGTACCACAGGCTTTTCAGGTACCGCTGCACCATTAACTACATAATCGTATAATTGATCCATCGTCAACGGATGGTATCCATTATCCTTGAGAAACTTCATTTGCTGACGGAATAAATCCTCGCGGATAACCGCATCATTCTCTTTATCATCGCCAATCTTGTGATACATGAGTACCGGAACTCCCGACGGATGTACCATCGTAACCTGTTGTGTAGGTGGCGTTTTAGTTTCATTTTCTGTCGTTTGCTGTGAAAGCATTCCACATCCTGCTAACGCTGTAGCAATTACAATTGTGAAAAGCACTACCAATGAAAATCGTTTCATAGGTCCCCCTTTATATAGACACAATTTAGTAACTTATATTATATCATTTATAAGGAGAATAGTAAAAACTAGCGAATTGTTTACCCGTGATTGTAATCTACTCAATAATGTTTTAATATTTAAATTATAATACATATTACATACACTATACTATGCAACAAAGGATTCACTATGAAAAAACGCCTTACCCTTATACAAATGGACGTCCACGTCAATGACGTTGAATATAATTACAATCGTGTTCAAGAGTTACTCGTTCAATCTCTTTCTGAAAGCCCCGATATTATCGTATTACCAGAGACATGGAATACAGGTTTTTATCCATCTAAAGAATTAATCAACATCGCTGATAGAAATGGAGAACGAACAAAATCATTATTAAGTACATTTGCAAAAGAGCATAACGTAAACATCATAGGCGGTTCTGTAGCAGTTGCCAAAAATGATGTCGTATTCAATACGTCCTATGCCTACAACCGCAAAGGCGAACTCGTCGGAGAGTACTCAAAAATGCATGGATTTAGTCCTGCAAAAGAAGATCACTATTTCGCAGGTGGCACCCATACCACACATTTTGAGTTAGACGGCATTCCTTGTAGCACCGTCATCTGTTACGACATCCGTTTTCCAGAATTAGTGCGCATGGCCGCATTACCAAATACAGAATTGCTATTTGTGCCTGCCCAATGGCCTACCATGCGCCTACGACACTGGCAAGTTCTCAATGAAGTACGGGCCATCGAAAACCAACTATTTGTATGTGCTGTAAATGGCTGTGGTACAGTTGGCCGCGTTCAAAGTACGGGCCACTCTGCTGTATATGATCCATGGGGTACAAATCTATTAGAAATGGATACTAAGGAAAGCATCGCTTCTGTGGAAATTGATTTTGCCGTTGTCGAAGACATTCGCAACAAAATAAATATATTTAGAGATCGTAAACCTGAACTGTATAATCTATAACCTTATAACACAAAAGACACATTGCAATAATTTGCAATGTGTCTTTTACATTAGAATTCAATAAGATTCCACATATCCTCTGGCACTTGTTCCAGAGGTTTATTTTTTGCTATCGCTTCTTTCAAAATATCAATTGTATCTTGAACCTCTTGTTTATCCTTTGTATTTGGATCATGAAGGATAACACGATTTAAAGAATCTTCACCAAATTGTTTGAGATATTCCTTTTCTACTTGGTTTAATTCACGACGTAAGTATTTCATTCTTATGACCTCTACTTATAAATAAATTTCCGATGACCTACTTCTACCGCTATAATCACACAATTCGTATCACTAATATCAGCAATAACTCTATAGTTACCAATTCTATACCGCCACAATCCTTGTTTATTACCAGTCAACGATTTACCAGAATATCGTGGATTTTCTACATTATCCAAATGTTTTATCAACCAATTAAAAATATAACGTTGTGTTGACTTATCCAACTTTGAAAATTGTCGGTCAAACCGTTTACTAAACTCTAGCTTATAAACCATACTTTGCACGCATTTCCGCTACAGAATATGTAACAGGATCCTGTTTATATTCCTTCAGAGCTTCTTGGCCTACTCTAAGATCAAAGTCATTTTCAATTTTTTCTAGTAAAGCTTTTTTAAATAGTGTAGACAATGTTTCATCCATAAATTCTGCATAGGTTTTAAATAGATTTTCTTCTTGTTCATTAAGTCTAACAGAAATATTCGACATACAAAGCACCTCCTTATGTATTACATTTGTAATACATAGGAGGTGCTGCATAATCTATAACTATAATTATATTATTTTTGTCATGCTTGCTTTTTAATGCAAAGCAATTTCTGCACGAAGTTCTTGTAATTGAGTGTCTTGTGTAGCATCCTTTTTGACATTAAAAAAACAACTCGATACACCTTATTCATTTGAAAGTTCCCTCCTAAAGCTCTCACACTATAGTTGTTATATCATTTTTCACTATCTCTATTTGTGAAAATGAATATCACCATCAATATATCTGTTTATAATTTCTAATGTCAATATTTTATTTATTTTTTTAAAGTATATTTATCAAATTAATTAAATATAAAATGAAAGATATTTTTTTATGAGTAAAAAGTGAGCTATCATCTATTTTTAGGCATACAAAAAGACATGTTACTCTTCTCTCGTCTCTCTCGTAACATGTCTTAATTTGTATATAGATCTCTCGAACTATATCATATTGTATCTGGCTGAACTCTCTAATCCCTTTTTGACACGCCAGTATGTCTACAATTATTTTATATTTTAAAATAATTTATGTCAATAATTTATTTTTAGTTTAATAATTGCTATTTATAAAGAGAGCAAATCAGCTAATTACATTATTAAATCTACAATTAACCGCGTTGACAGAAATAAATAATATAATTTTTCTCAGGGCTCACCGCTGCGCCCAATGCATATGGATGATTCCAATTGCCACCAAAATCAAATAAATATATTACATAACCAGCAGGTATTTCTACCGAGTCTTCATTAAAAGACAATCTATGTAAATATTGTTTCTGTAGTTTTCGATTCTCCAACTCTGTATAAATAGGATATTTCTTCTTACCTAAACCTACCGTATCCGTCGGTTTAGGTTTTAATCTATCTCGCTCAGCCTCTACTCTCTTGCGCGTTTCTACATAACGTTTATACTTAGCTTCGCTATCCTCACCATCAATCTTAATCTTATTAAATTCAGCCAACACTTGATTCTGTAATGCATACATTTCATCAACAGATTTCTCAATAGGATTTTCCACTTGATTTTGTACATATTTGCCCATAGGTACTGTTGTATTTTCTACAATAACTATCGATGTAGGCATTAAGGTTTTCAAAGTATCTGCATATTCCATATTTGAATCAACATAGTTTTTTACATATACATTGGATAGATCAGATTTCGAAATGACAACTTTAGAATCTGTCCTTGCCTCATCAATGTAAGGCTTCAATTGATCTGGTGTACCACCAAAAGCCAGTTGTACATATGAACCACCTTGCAAGAACGGAGGATTACTATGCAGATGAATATTCTTTGCAAAGCTAGGTATTTGTTTAGGAAACCCTGGAATCGTAGCAACTAGCTTATAATCCTTAGGATTATTAATAGGATACTCAATTAACTCTATGGGCTTAAAAAATGCCTCTATTGATTCTTTTATCTCCTCTTTAGTTCTAGCCGTATACAGATCATAAGATTTCCCTTTATTCTTTTCTAGAAAGGCTTTAAATTCTTTATCACTTGCTTTATTCTTATCTGCACGCGTTCTGTAGGATGGAATATTAACTGGATTCGTTAATTTAATTTCCCCGTGTCCATTTTTTCTCATATAAGGACTTACGATACGTAATGGTTTATCTCTACTGCCATATCCATAGCCTTGCTTATTTGTTTCTAACGTATTGTAGCGCGTAATTTGTTTGAGTGCCTTTTCATCCCGATCATTATAAAGGAGATCAAAAATTTGATACTCCACCTTCATATCTGACTTTTGTAATTCTAATAATCGTTGTTTAGCTCGTTTCTGACTTTGTGCTTTCAATAACTCAATTTCTTCTGCTGAAAGCTTTCTTGGTATTTTTGAATTGCCCGTCCCGACTCTTTTAAAAGCACCAGGAATAACTTCAACAAACTCTGACTTTAAAGAATCTTCAGATTTTATATTACTTTTGATTGTAATACTTGACGTCTGACTTTGATTTTCTACTGATGCAGCCAAACTAGATTGACTAGACAATGCTAGTGAAAGCATGACCTAAGGCAATACTTTTTTTAATCATATCTCTCCCATAAAACTCTGCTCATCCAGATATAAAAGAAGGACCTACAGTGAACTGTAGGTCCTTATATTTGGTGCGGTTGGAGGGACTTGAACCCTCACGAGCGTACGCTCACCACCCCCTCAAGATGGCGTGGCATTTAACACACATTTATAAAACTCAACAAATCCAGTAGTTACCTACTTTTATTAACATATATATAGTTGTATATTTTTGCTATATTTTTATATAAATTGATGTCAAAATGATGTCATTTTAGGTTCCTCCCCATATAATCGTTCCATCCCTTTACGAGTTACAAGCCAATTCTTTTCCTGACTTTCTAGCTTCATCATCAGTAAATTGTTTATTTGCATATCGCTTTTAAACAACATTGCTTAATAGAATCAGCTGGTACCCCCATCGCTCACCAGCTTCTTGTGTAGTCATTACATCAGCCAATTTCATTATAATACTCCCAATATAACTAATAGATTATAAACAGATAATATAAAGGCAATAATGCTAATTATTAAAGTTAATCTTGAAATCATATGCTCGCCATTGTTATAATAGTTAGGAAGATTGGGGCTCTTTCGAGCCCCTGTGGTTACTCTTTATTAATCGCCGTTATCACCGCAGTTGCTAGTTGGATGATAGCTATTACTAAGGGTAGCCATTTTTTTATTTTTCTTCCTTAACTTCTTCAATGGCATCACCTCCTTCCTTATGTCTATATTATAACACGTTTCCGTGTTATATGCAATAGTTTTTTTATTATTTTTTTACAAACAAAAACAGCCCACTAACTCAGATAATATCTAGGTCGGTAGGCTGTTTATATTATAAATTATTATTTCTTTATAGGGACGGATATATGTATGTTATTTAATATAGTATCAGCATCAGATTTATCAAGCGTTTCACCAGCTTTTTACTTTATCTAAGATTACTAATAATTTTTTTCTTTGGCATCATCTAAAAAAATTCTGCACTCTTATGCAGTCCTCTTTTTTTCTGATACTATCTGCTGACTCACTATATTTTTACAATAAAAATACTCTAACATATTTATAAATTTATCTGAATGTAAATAATCTTGAATATAGTTATCTAATATAGTATCCATATGCTCCCCTATGATTTGTAAAATACTAGTTATATATATTATATCATTTTGAAAATAAAAAAAGGCCTATCAACCTAGATGTTCTTCTAAGCTGATAGGCTTTTTGTTATGTTATTCACTTATAAACAATTACTTTTACTACTCAATTAACAACTAATAGTTGATAATTGCGTGTATCCACCATTACACGCTATGGAGATGCTCGGATCACCCTCAATCTTTTGCGACTAAATAAATTACAGTACCGCCTAATAGGATATTTAATAATTTACTATTTCGTTGTTGTGCTTTCGCTTTTTTTGATTTCGTTCTTCTGCTGTTCTAAGTATATCTCGGCTTTTGGTTAATGATAGTTTTTTTGCTCGTTCAGCATCTGCTCTTGCTTTTGCAGTAAGTTCCGTGCCTCTGTTAATTGCGTTTTCTGTTCGTTGATTAAGTTCAATGCTTGTGCTAATTCGTTCTTCTGTTCGCTCGTTGAGAGTTTTGCTATTTTTCAACTGCATCTCTAGCTCGTTGATTGTAGTCAATTGATTGTTGATTGTACTCTCTAGCGTGTCGAAGTTCATTTTCAGCGTTGCGTATTCCTGTGGTGTCAATGTTACTGGTTCTGTTGGTGTAGAACCATATGCCACAGGCGATAATAATAACAATACAAATAGGAACAGAGATGTAATGAGCGTGAATAAAGTTTTTGATTTTGTCATTCATACTTCCCCCTAGTCATACATGTAGTTGACATCAACTTCTTTGTCAGCTACCATTCCGCAATCGCTATATTGCCATATTTTGATATTTGGATAATCACATTGTGAATCATATTGTGCACACCATACAGGAACGCTTGGCATTTGACTATATGCATATGTTTCATCCCACAATAGAGAATATCCGCTATACACACCTACATTTTGAAATCCTGCACTCCATAATGTGTTTACAAATCGACTAATACAATTCGTCATTCCTTGACTAGTTAAAGCACCAGCATTAATCATATTACGTAATTGGCGATGCTCCTCGTAGTCATACCAAATTCCAGCTTGCAAATGGTAATCAGTATATCCATAGCTATTGAGCGTGTTAATCACCCATTCCGCCTCTTGTACTGCGGTTGCCTCATCATATGCATGGCTAAAATAATATACACCAACTTCAAGACCTATATTTAATGCTGCTGTGATATGTTGCTCAAAGAAATCATCAACATTATAGTTTTCACCTAATTTTATAATTACAAATTCATTGCCTTCTTCTTTGGCTCGTTGCATGCGGCACTCATCATAATAAGGTGTTCCGTTTTCCTCCTCTTGCCATGCTGAAATATCAAACCCTTTTTTCATTCTTATCACTCCTTTCTGTCATGTTAGGTAGTGGTGGTAATTTAGGCTGTTCTTCTAATTTATCTGGAATACCATCACCATTTCTATCAACACTAAGCCATATTAATCCTGTAAGCGATGCGATTACACCTGGTGCTCCAAACATATGGTCAATTAGAAATGCTCCCATCGTTATAATCTTATCGTTCGCACTAGAAATTTCCCCTACGTAAAAAGAAATAGCGTAAGTCATCGTGGCCAATATAATTGGTGTTAGCATGATAAGTATAAGTATTCTCGCTCCCCATACTAAAGTAGGGTGGACTTTCGCCACCCTAACCGAAGTATATATTTTCTTTGCTGAATCAATGAGTTTTGTTGGTAAATTCATGGAAATCACCTCTTAACTCATCAACCCTATTTTCTATTCCATCAACACGTGCAGTTAATTTCACGTGTTCCGTATAAGCCTTTGTACGTTGCACACGAGATAACTTAATTTCATCTTTTAATTCAAGCAATGTTTGATTCAATGTACCCATGCGTTCAGTGAAAATCAAATTATCTTGCATGCGTTCATCACTTATCCGTGTCAGAATAGGCAAAATTAAAAGGCGGTAACTTGCACCGCCTATAATTGCAACAATTGATAGTGTTGTTAGAATATCATCTAATTCAACTTGCCATGTCCACATGCAACCACCTCTTATAAGTCATCAACGGCTTTATTGATAGTAATGAGTTCTTTATTGTGATATTCAAGAGTAGCACCTGAAGGGGCTTTTAATTTCAGAATCTGTCCAAACTACAACAGGTTGAGTTGCATACATCACAATTCTATACAAATTAGGTGCGTTTTTGAACCGATAAGGTATTAAAGTTAGTATTATTATAAACATTACTAATATCACAATATGCAATTTGATGATGAGTGCCTGTTAAATCATCTTCTTCATCGTATACAGCCCATTTTACGTTATATTTGTCTGTGTATTCAGAAATCATTGTCAATCCATTTGGCATATTAGGTGCTGTATATTTTGGTGCTTGCGGAACTCGCACTGTGAAAGTACATATCTTTTCTTCATTTGGCAAATATAATTCAACAGTGAAATCTTCCGAATCTGTCGGAACATCAATATGTACAGCTTGTTTTAAACCACTACCACCCCATTGTCGGCGTTCTTGGTCATTAATGCTAGTATAAAATCCAGTAGGAATTGAACCTCGTAATTCAGTATCACCTAAACGTAATGGAGTAAAGAAATCTGTGAATTCCTTTTGCCCCCAATGATTCGAATCACCAATATCAGCACCGTTTCTAACATCAATTAACGCCTCAGTAATTAATTGATAGACATCACTACCTGTAGGCATTAATCCTATTCCTTTTAATGCATTCGTTAATTGTGCTACATCCAACCCTATACCATCATCCCCCTTAGGGCCCTTTAGAGATTCTAACTGTTCGGCCGTAAAATCCTCATATCGGAATGGATCGCCCTTATCACCTTTACCTCCTCGCAATCCCTGTGCAATTGGAATTATTACGTCTACTACTTTAGGTACTTTCGCTTGAATATCAACTACTGTATATTCTTCATTATTTTGCATATTATTACCCCCTAATGCATTGATACGTCATGAATGATGGCTAATTTCCCCATCACTACTTTATATTGGTGTTCGCCGATGATAATAAACACATCGTATCGACCTTTTTTAACAAATTGATACACTTTACTATTTGTACGGCCCAATACTTCTACAATAATTACATTATCTTGAATATGACAATCTGCCACCGCAAGTATATTGTCCATATCGTCTCTGAATTTACATACCGCCCTTGCATTGCTTATATCAACTCCTTCTTGTAGTTGATACGCTCTACACCAATCACTGGCAATATGCCAATATTCATCAACTGTTTTGATTTGGTTTGACATCATTATCTAACTCCATTAGCTCATTATGGATACACCCGTCTGTAGGGCAAGTTCCATCTTCATTTAATGTTGCCCAACAGTATTCACAAAAATGCATCACTGGTACATCAGATTTGATTTCGTAGTTATCCATTATTTGACCTCCTTAATCTTATCTACCATTTCAGCATTGAGTTTCTTGAATTGTTCTTGTAAATCATCATATGGCACATTAGCTAACCGTCTACGTAGTAACGCTTGGTCTAGCGTTGCAAATCGTTCGTCATAGTATTTGCGAATTTGTGCAATACGTTCTGCTTTTGTCGGTTCATATTCCGTTACTGGAATATCAACAAATTCACCATTTACATAGGCTTTATTGTTTAAAAATTTGTCTAGCATAGCATCATCACCATACACATAATTAGCTGCATCTGGATATTGAGCTTTAGCTTGTTCAAGTAAAGCATTCTCACCAATTGGTGCTAACATACTATCGACGATAGATGTAATACGTCTACCTTCCGCATCAAGTACGTGGATATAATTGTTCATGTCTTTTATCCTTTCGTTATTAATAAGGAGGAACAAATGAATAGTACTGTTAAGCACTACCCAAGAAATACATATCTTCACATGCGCCGCAAAAGTGCATGTGCTGAAACGTTTAAAAGTTTGTATGAAAAATGGCTGCCTACTCGCATTGGAATTGTGAGTAAATCAGCCATTGAATCATATCGCATTGCCTATGATCATATTCAATCAATTGCTAATATTCCTATTAACTTAATCAAATATTCTGATATGCAATACGTGATTGATAATATGAGAGATAATAGCCTTTTCCTACGCATCAGCCAAGAAGGTACGCACATTACTTTCATTACTATCTAAATATGCAATTGTTAATGATATTGATATTAAGGATTACACTCCATTTCTTAATCTCGGCCATGATGTTAGCGTGTATCCCCATAAGCCATTCACTCGTCAACAAATTAACCGATTGTGGGGTCTTGATACTTCCGATACATATGGCATTTTTAATACTCCTATATACAGGAATGCGATGCGGTGAATTGCTATCGTTACGTAAGAACGATATTAACCTCCGCACTAAATGTCTTATAGTACGTCTATCTAAAACTGATGCTGGCCGTAATCGCTTAATTCCCATTCATAGTCGCATATTTCCAATAGTTACAACCTTGTATCACAATTCATCAGATAGGATACTCCCTATTTCTTATGCACAATTTAGTAAGCAGTTTAAATCAGTAATGACTTCAATCAAATGTTCTCATTCAACGCATGACTGCCGTCATACAGTAGCTACATTATTAGATAAATATGGTTCATCACCTACTGCAACTCGTGCTATTCTTGGTCATAAACATGGAGATATTACAACCAAAGTCTATACGCATAAAGAATTACGTGAGTTGCGTAAGGCTATTGAGTTATTACCTTAGAACCAATGGGGAAAATCACTACGAGGAAACGACAGTTCATGGTATTTACAAACTACAAATTTCCCAATTGCATTCAATAATGTATATGCAGTTACAACAGGATTGCCAGATAGTGCCAAAGGACCATCCTCAAATAACTCCGATAATGCTATAAAGTATACAAATACAACAATATCATTTGCTCGATTTGAGCATTTCTTCATAGCGATTGGTAAAAGTTAACCAATGGGGAAGTAAGAAGAATGTTTCAATTGGAGATGGATACAATTACGATGTAATATTTACTACTGCATATGCTAGTATATGCCTTGGCGTTTTCCCCGTATTAAAACGTAATAGTGTGGAAGGAGGTAATTATACAATCTACTATACAAATGAATCCAACACGGGGTGTAAATTAATTACTGATGAAAGTAAGTCTAGCGGTACAGCACAAGGATTTGCTTATTTTACCATCGGGTACTAATTAGCCAATGGGGAGTAAGCGGCGAAGATGGACAATATCATAATTGGATAATTCCTTATTCTACTTGCTTTTTTTGCTAAATCTGAATACCGAAATCCACGTGAAGCAGATTGGAATTTAATCACAGAATATGACCAATTAAAATTCAAAGTATGGTTCACGAATGATACTGTATTTAAGTATCCAAATATCAAATGTAGCGTATTTTCGTTTGGTGTTTCTGCTTAATTACCAATAGCTAAATAGACAACACCATCAAGAGTATAAGTCTGCATGACTAGCATCAGCAACAAGAGTAAATCCTGTTGTGCTTTTTTATTAGTATGATAGAATACCTCATTACCTCCTAATGACGTTTTTATGTTCTATAGATGGCCAAACGCCTGAACACTCATTATCAAAAAGCAGTAGGAAATGTAATAGGATAAGTTGTTCCATCATACACGTATACGCTTTTCTTGTATCCCCATTGGCTAACATATTCCTAAGCAGACCCAACTTATTCCAGTCATATAATCATCTATTTGTACTTTGAAGGATGTTGACATTTTAGCAATTACAACACACGGATGATCTAGTGAATTATTAAAGTTAGTGTTATTAGATTCACCTACTGGAAGCGCCACATATTTACCATTACAAGGAAGTATCAATAAAACAGAAATAATTCTATTAATATCTTTTTCCATCTGCTATATGTCCCCATTGGATGTATTGCAGTTAAGATTTGCCAAGAGCAATATAATAATGTTCAAACTTTGCAAATTCGATTTTGTCTAAGCTAAGACGGACAGCATTATCAAAGTTGCTAGAAGAACGCTCAGTTGCTGATTCTTGTATTGTACCAACTCCTACATATACCTCTGTAAAAGCTATTGGAAATTGTGTTATGAAGTATACCACACATCAAGACGACCTCTTTTAACTATTCCCCATTGGTTACGATAAGCCTATAGCGATATAATTATGTCCATAAAATCTAAATGCAATATCAGTTGATGTTAATTTTATTTCATCATCATAATTGTTGGTACTCGCCATGCCTGCCGAACCAAAAACCGAGCCAATCGCCTTAAATGGCGTACTAAATCTAATAGGTAATGTCGCTTTTTGATTGATATTCTGATGTATTGTGAGAAGTTTGTCCCCATTGGTTACGCACGACCTATGTTTATCCAAAACCCATTGTTTATAGCTTTGGCAATATGATTGCCAACATAACCGCTGTGTAATTCAAATCCAGTAATGGTAATGTTATTTGCTCGAACACTAGCTTCATATAAGCGTTTAGGCTCATCTTTCATCATAGTTACAGTGCCAAATATTTCTATGTAAGAAATTATATAGGATACGGCCGCTTGACTTTCTTTGAATGTTCCCCATTGGCTATATCCCTACAAATATACAAGTTATTTCCTTATTTACATAATATGGACTCCAATCTCCGCTTAAACCAGCAAAATAACTTGCTTTATTTTTTATTTTAATCCATGGTGCATAGCTAGTAGGACCGTCATTGAAACAAGCAACACCCGCAATGAAATCTGTACTATATGCTATAGGAAAAGGCAACGGGTTATTCTGTGCAGTTTCTTTAGTTTTTACCCATTGGTTATGAACCTACTGTAATCCAATATAGGCCTGTACATCTGTCATCGACACAAGCTTTAAATGATGTAAGTGTTTTATCAATTCTACTAATGGCAGTACTTTTATCTAAATTACCATCGTATGTAGGATTCCCTAAATATTCTGGAACTACCATAGGAATGTATTTAGAACTATATGGTAATGATAAGCTAATAGCAAATTGACGGTATGTAGATAGATTATCTGTTTTATATCCCCATTGGCTAAAATCCAATAGCGCCCCAACGTATAGAGGTAACGTTATTTTGTGCAGACATATATGTGAAGCTGTTTGTTGTTATTTCTTTAACGGCGCTACTTGTCCAATTATCATTATCTAAGGTTGCTGGCGCTATGTTAGTGACTGCGACAAACGGAGGGAAAAGTAAAAAGGTATTATAAAGTTACTAGCTCCATCGTATATAGTCCTAGCAACTGTGATGTTTGACTTTCCCCATTGGATAGTGAATCCATTAGCAAATTTCACAAACCCATTCTCTTCAAGCCTTTGTGCTACAATACCGCCCATTCCAAGAAGATTTTTTATATCCTTCAATGTAGCAACTGGATTTTTCTTGCCAGTTAGTCGCACCAAGGATTTTTTTGCAATCATAGCCGTAATTGCTGGATGAGACGAAATATCTGTGTTATGAGTGGATAATTGAGTCTTTAAATTTTGAAGCAACCCACCGTGTGCATTTGTATCATCATTATGTTGTTTAACTGCTTCTGTTAACTGCTCATGTGTTACCAACGCGCCCATGTTAACAGTTAGCGATACATTCCCCGTATTACTAAATACCATTCCGATGGTTAATTCTTGAGATACAACTACCGAACCACCTTCTGCCGGCATTCTGTCCGGTTCAGGGTCCGTAAGGTATGCATACAATATTTCGCCTTTATCAGGATCTTGTGCAAATAGTCCAATTTCAGACATTCGGAAAGCTTCATGTATGCCAGTATTAGTTATAAAGGTATCAACGCTTACGATTTTACCTTCTTGTTTAACTACGAAATTAGTAGTCTCCCATTTAGAGGAGATTACATCAGTTAATGCCAATGGATTCGTTGCATTAACACCACTACCGACTTTGATTTTAGTGAATGTCAATTTAGTTTTACCTGCATTTACCTTCGCTTGAAGGTCAGCACCGACATCAGTCATGGTTGCATTTGACCATTCTGCCATATATTCCTCCTATCTAACGCTATTATCTAGCGCTACATTAATTTTCGTTTTCTTTGATTCAACAGTGTAAGACGTTACATGGGTATTCAAATTAATGCGCCATGCATTCGTAAAATCACACTTGATATTCATCTTTTTAGATACACCGCACCACCCGGCGAAATACTTATTGAAGTTAATTCGTCGAATGAATTCAATACCATCTAACCAGGACCGTACATTCTTGGCCGTATTGATAGCACGCACAAGCTTAGCAATGTCCGATTCACCAGTTAATGGTGCCGTAATAAGTGTGACCTTGAAATAATAAGGCTTACCACCATATTCGAACCATTCTGCAATTTTCGAATCAGAATATACAGTCTGCACAGCCTTTCGACTGCATATGGTGTACCTTTATGGCGGTGAATATCAATTGAATTCTTCACCAATTCACGCTTAGTTGCTATTGGTAATCCACTATCGTAATCATCTACATGTAATTGATACGCTAAATGATCAATGACACTCTCTGATTCAGTATCAATAGATGACCACAATAGCAGCGTATTCGTATTCATTAATTCGGCTAGCGTATCATCCCACGTTTTAGCAAGGGCTTTAATTGGCTCCCTATCGATTGAGGAGGGAAGATGTTCTGCGCTTGTATACTTACTATCACGTATCATTCTTCCTCGCTTCCTGCAAATACTAGGGCGATTGTATTGGCTACTGCCACACCGCTTTGTTCTGCAATCTGAGTAAATACAGGAGCAGTCACTTCAACGCGTTTAATACCAGATACATCCATAAGCATTTGCACCAATCGACTAGGCACTATATCACGGCCTAATTTAGATTTTTGCCAAATTACATAGTCATTGACGGCTTTATCTGCCTTAGCTTTTACCACTGTTGCATCGGCGCCCTTTTCAATATAATACTTAGCATCGATGTTATATTGCGTAGTAGTAGGAGCTAATACAGTTAGCTTATCTGTTAACGGTCTACGTTTCTTATCAGACAAATAATCCGTAATAGTCTTAAGTAATTCTTGCCCTGGAATACCACCGCCAGATAGTAATGGATAGATATTAACTTCCCCAGGATGTGGAGAAGATACACCTACATCGGCCACAAGGTGTGATGCTGATTTCGTGAAATACTCATAGGCACCTTCAGGACCTGCCACAGAGAATGATTCAGGAGCCTCATGAATACGTTCACGATAGGCTTCATCATCTTCTGTATCAGAACCACCTTCAGATAATGTGGTGTTACTCATCGTATCCACATACGCTATAGGGTCAATAATTGTACTTATCTCACCTGGTTTAAAACCCATTACCTTGAGCGCCCGTGCGTTGTGCTTCTGCTTTTATGGATCCATTGAGTTGACCTGGTAGAATTACCAAATCTTCAACAGTAGCAAAAATATTCGCCACTTTCTGTAGATATTCTTGTACCTTTTGGAATAATGACAGAATTTGTACGCACTGCTGACAATGTAGCTTGGATAGTCGTAGTCGCTTTTTGTTGCCTGTAGTCGCTCAACGGCAAGAGGAACCGCTCCAACGTGGTCCAAGTTATCACCTTCTGCATAGGCTAATAGATTTTGTTTAGTCGCATAATTTGCATCATTCAATAATCGGATAATAATTTTCGAGATCACATTTGAAAAATAAAGTAACAGGGTCGCCCTCTCCCAAGGTTCGCCCTGTTATTGTTGTGTAAATATCAAATACCTTCTGTTGAACGTGTTCTTTATCGGTGTTAAAAAAACTCAACATTAGGTAAATCAGATAATCTCATACAGTCACCATCACTTTCGGAATCAACGCACCATTTTTGTGGCGGTAAATGATATATCACTAATTTTTGGCACGTGGTTCGTACCGTTTAATTTGTTGGAATATGTCATTAGATAGATGCGCTTGTGCTTGATGAATAGGCATATCAATAATGCGACCATCAATACCAAACTCCCTATCTAGTGGCACACTACCACGAACAGTAGAAATAATCGTTTGCACATTCTGCAAATCTCAGCGACCTCACTTTCAGGTGCTAGCGATATCCTATTGTCCGTAACTGGTTTAATTTCATATGTTGCTGACATGGCTAGAACCTCCTCAATATCGTATTAACTTTATTGAACTTCTGACCATATTGGTTTAGCATGGACTTTTCTTCTACAGTGTTCTTATCTGGGTATTCCTCAAGAGTTAGTGATACTTCAATAGATTGTGTTTTACCATAGGCATCCGTAAATAGACTATCTTCACTCATAGACATGATTACAAAGTAATTTTGACTAACAGGCTTACCACCGATAATAAACGGCAATACAGCTCCTGTATCGCGATAATTTCGTAACTTCTTAACAGTACTATCTGGAGATTGTCCAAGCGATGTAGAAATAAGAATTTTACATGTTATTTGTTCTACGTCAGGCCCACTAAATTGTTTAACCGGCTTTTCTAGAATCAAATTGTGCTTTTCCCATCTAGCACTACCTGAACGCGTTACATCAGATACAGTTAGAACATTGTCTAATGCGGTATAAAATACTATATCCGCTAAATAACCGATATACATATATACCTCCTATACTGGTCCTGATGTTGTAGAACCACCAGACTCCACACCACCATGCACATGATGAACTAAGGAAATACCATTGACCACCACATCGCCACCACTTGAATTGATAGATAGCGTTCCACCAACATTAAGAATCATATCTCCAGGAACAGTGAGCACACGTTTACCATTATCCGCACCATCTGGAGTTGGATCCGCACTACTAAAGAATGTGCCAATAATGAATCCATCAGAAAAACCACGACCGGACCGATTAGGTAACATAATACACAATACCTGGTCATCAATAGCCGGCATCCAATAGTCCTTATCATGTGCTGCACCTCGATTAATGACAGATAGTGGCGCCGTAACAACACCTTCTCTATCAAGGCGCGTAACAACGGCTTTACCTTCTTCAGGAATTGTACTTGAAACATTTCCAATGAATATCATATCTGCTAATGCAGATAATATATCAGTAGCCATTTAAACACCTCCTTACATCAATCGACGTTGAATAATTGGCCCCTAATGTATGCGTTGCTTTCGTAATTAAATAATTACCATCGAATACCCCAAATCCTTCGAGTTTAACCGTAACCGATGCCATAATAAGAGGATTACCATGGAAACTAAAAGACATTGTATCGGCTTCCTTGTTGGCTTCTCTTAGCTTCTTTTTAGCCAATCTCTTTGCCTCCGCTTTGTCTTTTACCTGCTCATTGACCTCTAATACAGCAAGGTACGTATGGCCCTTACGGTCAGGATCTTCAAACGTATCCTCAATCACAGTTTTCTTATCCTTATTGGTGTATTTCACATGACATGCACGATATACCTCACGAGTTTTACTTTTATATGAATAAGATAACGCCCTAGTAATAATCAAAGGCGGTTGTTCACCTTCTTTAGTCTGTACAGGTTGATACTGGCCACCTGGTCTACGAATTATAACTTTAGGCTTCACATTTTTCGTATTTGTAATCATCGAATATAATCAACTGTTCAGTGGATACTTTAAGAGAAAACCCCGCATCATTGCATAGTTTCTGCAAGAATGCGAGGTCTGATTCAGCACTTTGAGAGGCATCTTTTAACGGTGGGTCAAAATCAGCATCCCATACTAGCTTTTAACTTATTATCTTTTGCCTTTTCGGTAGCAATCGCTTTCAGCGTTGTGGCTTTCCACGATTTGTCTTTCTTTTTCTCCCGTAAGTCAGTACTACCGATAATAGCGACACCTTTGATTTTGACTACATCAGGAAGGCTACTTCCCTCAAATTCATCAATTTCAAATTTGCCGATTGGTAATGTAAATTGTTCATCCCCTAATTTCTCCCATGCTACGGTATTAATAGCGACTTCTAGTAATGATCCTTTCACAGGATACCAATCACCGACCCATAGACGGCCCCTATCCTCTAATGAAATGGCTACATCATCTACAGTCCCTGAAAGGTTATCTGTGAAAGTTACATCAAGAAGGTATTTACTAATATCGTCGGTGATGTCCTTTGACTCCTTACTCCCCCAATGTTGGTACCCAATCGTACACCATGCCCGCCGTGCTAATTTCGTTTGTGGCGTTAAGTCTTTTCTTCCATTTTTGGACCTTAGCTAGGCTCTTTTGTAAGCTCATATACTATCGCCTCCATGGTGGTAAGAATTCAGGTAAGGAATCAGCAGGGACATCTGGGCATGTCAACACAACACCAGCGGAAAATATCGCCGTATTACGGTGCTTTTGATTGGCTTCTAATAATAGATTGATGTATCGTTCGTTACCGTACACCTTATAGGCGATTAAATCCCACATATCCCCTTGTATTGTTGTATAGTTAGTCATAACTCAACCTCCGTTGTCCGGCGGTATAGCTACGCATCATTTGTTCAAATTCACGCATTTTAGCGTCTAATGCTGACATAATATCATCTGTTGAAGAACCATTACCCGCGTTAATAACTGGTGCGAAAGTAATTTGTACAGGTGCTCCACTATTACTAGATGAGGATGTCACAGGCACACTAGGTGCTAATGATACTGTAGGTGCTACAGCAGATTGCGCACCACTCACACCTAACATCCGTCCGGCCGTTTGCCATAGATTCATCGCATTAGCACTACCATCAATAGGTACAATTACTTCAGGATATCCAGCTTCACCAATCAATGCAACTTCTGGAGATGTAATAACACCACCATTAGCATATGCATTACCACCTGCAGCTTGAACACCTACAGTAAAACCGCCACTAAATTGAGCCTTGATACTATCCCATGCACCAGCGATTGCATTAGATACAGCGCTAGGAATTTGTTTAATCCAGTCTAGTACCGCATTATATGCATCGCTTGCCCATTGTCCTCTGCAGCTACGAAACCGGCTCCCGCATCAGCACATGCACCTGGTAAATTCATAATGAAATTAATAACATCATTAACCAAACTACTAATCCACGATGTGGCCGTAGCATATGCCCTCAGAGGCAAATGAAATAACCGCGACTACAAACTCAGCACCCAACGTGATCGTGTACATAGGTAAATTGATTAAGAAGTTATAAATATCATCGACCATGGCACTAAAGGTAGTGACTGCGAAGTTATAACATTCTGTGGCAAATGATACGACGGCAGATATAACAGCAGTACCAACTTGTACAGCAATTTCTGGCAATCGTAAAATAATGCCTATTATGAACCCTACGGCCATACCAATATATGTTGGTAAGTTTAGCCATAGATTTACATAGGCAATTATTGCCGCTTTTCAACGCATTAAATACGCTAAGCCCTAATGATAAAAACCCATTAATTACAGCCATAATACCGGATATAATGGCGCTCCATGCGGAACTTAAAGCAGAACACACGCTATCCCATATTGAACTCAATCCAGAACATACACTATCCCAAACAGATGTTAATGTAGCACAAATAGTATCCCAGTTAGTTACTAGTAGGTATATAACTGCAATAATCGCCATAATAGCAATCACCCAAGGCCCACCAATTAATGCACCCGCTGCTTTAAACGCACCCATTGCCGTTTCTACACCTTTAAATGCCGTGGTAATTGTAGTAATACCTGATGCTAACTTAGTAGCCGTGCCATATAGTAATGCCAATTTCAATCCATTAGTGACTACGGCGGCAATAGCTTCCTTATTATCCTTCATGAAAGTTACAACGGCTTGTAATACCGGTATCAGTGCCGGTAATATTTGCTGAGCAATAGGTATAAAGGCTTGTGCCAACCCTAATGCAACTTGCGTAGCTTCTGCTTTCAATATATTCATTTGTAACCATATTTCATGAAGTGATTTAGGATCTATTCCGACACCTTTGATTTGTGACGCGGCCGCTTGTGCATCTGCGTAGTTCTCGAATACCTTAGTAAGCTCCATACCTTTGGCGCCTAATGTTTCAAGCATGAATTCCTGTCCACGTCCTTGTGCTACTGCATTTTTGGTACCCTTTTAGCCATTGCATCCAGCTGTTGATTCATAGGCAATAACTACCATTCGCATCGGTTAAGGATACACCAAATTGACTGAGATATCCTTGCAACGCTTCAGCACTTTTTACCGCCACCGGCCAACGTCTTATCCATTTTTGCGAATGACTTTGCGGTACGCTTCTACATCGACACCACTTAACGTCATAATCTTTTTAAATTGTGCTGTCTCAGCGGTTGTCATATGCAGTTTATTGGACAATTGATAGAGTGCTTCACCGGCATTAACCACATTATCGATAATGGCACCAATACCAAAAACCACCGGCGGCAACCATAGCGAAACTTGCAAGCTTTCCTGTAATACCACTTACCGCGAGCACTAGCACCTTGCGCGACTGATGCGGCACCTGCTAAAGGACTGGCACCACCCATTTTTACTGATCGCATTTTGATGCGCTGTCTGGCTTGCGATATTAGACCGCAACTGGGCTTGCCGTTGTAACATAGAATTTAGCTTTTGCTCAGCTGCAATTGCTGCATTCCTATCACTAGCATTACCCGTCTTTTGTGATATAGCTTGTAGTTTTCTATATTGTGCCTGTTGGTCCTTGATTGCGTTGGATAATTTGTTGAGTTCCTGAGATGCCTTTTGATACGGAAGAGGATAACCCACCATCGAGTTTACCTTTAATGGCAATCGCCATTTCTAAGACTTTATTGGCCATTATTTTCTCCCTTTCATTGCTTTATTCTCGCGCTCGATACCATCACTAATGAGCTGAACGTGGACTATGAACTCATCCACGTCTAGCTCTCGAATGAAGTAGTCCATCGGTGTGCTAGTGTATTTGCTACACGTAATCGCACACTCGGTGAAATACCGTTCTAGGTCTGTTATTTTTCGGAATTGAGCAAAAAATTCTGTACCTCTAGGCACACTCTAGTGAAATCGGCAGCCGGAAGGCTATAAATATCATCTACTTTACATCCGCATGCAGCAGCTGCTACATGTGCTTGGTATGTCATGGATAATGCTGGAACTGTGATAGTTCTATCTTCATTCTTAGCTGACTTTTCGCATTTAATTAATGTGTAACCGCTGATGCCTTCGAATTGTAAGGAATGACCAGCTTTTACTAATTCAATATCTGTTTGTTCATGTGTTTCGTTCATAGTGTTATGTTTACTCATTAGTGATCGTCCTTTCTACAGACTAAATACCGAGTGCAGCACGAACATCGCCAAGGAAGTCAGTGCCATCAGAAATAGAATCTTTATAAGCATATTTATCGATTTCACGAACTACCTTGCCATCTTGTTCGAGTTTCAAGTATGTCGTTTCAATTGTGTTCGTTGCATCGATAGTATTGCCAGATTCATATGTGCCATTTTTCTTTAGATTTAGCACGGCCACGAATAACGGCACGTGTAGGCACGATTACATATTTATCTTTACCACTATCCCAACATTGGATAGCACCACGTACTTCAAACGTACGCCACGACCACCTGTAAGGCGGTGTGTAGTTTCTGTTGGAGTGTTCCAAGTAAGTTTAGTTTCCATAGAGGAGTAGTGGCCAATAACTGGCGCTTCTACTTCACCCTGCAATACCTACACCTTTGACAGTTTGAGTCATTACAGATTCACTAGGTAATTCTACTTTGGCAACACCTAAACAGTTGTCAGAGCCTTCTTCATATACACGGAAGTCATTTAGTACTTCCGGTACTTGGTTGATAGATGCCATGATTAATTACCCCTTTCTATACTGTTTGAAATAGCGTTTTGAAATAAGAAACATCATATTCAGAAATGCTTTCAATTTCTTGCGCTGGAATTGGAGGTGTGCGGAATTTATGGAAGCGAATAATACCATTCAACAAATCTGTTGTAGGGTTTTCTGCTTCTTTAAACTCAATACGACCACCTAAAATGAAGCCACGAGAAGTAAGACCGTTAAGACGGATTGTTTCACTATCAAGAATTGTCTTGATATTACGTGGCAAGATAGGCATATCTACTTTTTGCCAATAGGTTAAAATGAATGTTTGGTCATCCCAATCATTGAAACGGCGTACACAAATGAATGTATCCTTAACATCAGTCGTACCAGGATATGCACCTGTGTAGTTGCCCCAAGATACCCAACCATTGATATTAACGGCTGTCATAATACCTTGAGAGTTCAATAAGTTAGCTTGGGAATGTGTAAGCATAACTTCCTTACCATTAGCTAAGCACAACCCTGTGATGTTCATGGACTTGTTGGAAGGAGATAACGTAGGAATATCGCTATTGGATGCATCACATTTGCCAATAATGCCCATGATGTGCGTAGACATATGGAACATGTAATCGCCATTGCGAACCATTGGCCAACATACGACTTCAGATTCACCGGTATAGCTATTCCCTTTCTTCCATTCGTAAGCATCTGTATACTTAACAACTTGTGTAGTATCGATATCAACTAATGTTGTAGCGCCAAATAAGTTGTTAATAACACGAGATTTTGCTTTCATTACAGAAGCAACTGTAGGATTTTGAGAAAATCCAGGTGCAGCAATAAGACCAGGTACAATACCGAAATGATGATAGATTGTATCAATCAATTCAAATCCTGTTGCCTTTTTCATTGCTATCCACACCGCCGATTACGTTCTTATAATCGAAGTTTTCTACATCAAGTTCATCATATGTGAGGTTCAATGTAGTTGCGGAATCGAACTTACCACCTTTGATAACAGAGATGATCAATTGATTCTTGTCATCAAATGCTGCCGTGTAATCCGTGTTGGCCACACCTGTTTGACCGGCGCTAGATACTTGCAATGTATTAAGCAATACTCGCTTTTTACAATGCATTTCTTGTCTGTCAATGTAGCAGTTGTTGTAGTGGATTTCTTATGCTTAGCAGGATCCAATACGTTAACAAATACGATTGAGCTACGCCATACAATTTGAATTGCGCATACATTGCTTCACACAATGTGAAATGTGTCCAATCTTCAGAATAGCCAAGTTGCTGAACAGCTTCTTCCCAGCTATAACAGATGATTGGCTTATTAACTACTGCGCTAGGGTCTTCTGTAAGGTGTACAGGTGCAGTACCGAACACAATTGGAAGGCCGGCAGTAGTTTGGACAGGAGCAATTACAGAGGTAGCTTGCTCACTTGTTTTTGACGCCATGATAAAAGGCCATTTACTTCACTCCTTTATAATTTTTTTCAATGCGTTTACATAGAATACATTTAATTGTGTGCCTTGTGTTCTCACATCAATCATTGCTTGATTGAGTTCATCTAAAAGGCACGAATAAATGCATAAAAAAATAGGGTCTTCCGCTTCCGGCAGTGGCGCACCGTCGCTAAATACCATGAATTGGTTTAGCCGGCTACTGCGGAACGAAGGCCCTAACTATATACAACAGGGTTCATCGTTGTCTCCTATTCAATTACTTTATTATCCGTAAATATCTTATTTAGATTTCTACGAATAACAGGAATATACACTTCGAATTCAAGATATCCAACCCATTGAGGATATGGTTGATCGTCAGGAATTGTTGTATTAACTGTATTCTCCTTAATTTCATATTTAAGTGCGACAGGATTATCAGATAGTAACCGCTCACGCACTACCTCTAAGAGGTGATATAGTCCGACATGGCCTTTTGTTAAGGCCTCGTCAAATGTAGTAACCAATACTGTAATCCCTACAGTCGAACTATCTGCATCATTAACAGAGTACGGACGTACTACTACTGCGGGGCATAACTTGCAAGTCCGCATTATTATCCACCCTTGGTAAGAAACCGCTCCATACTCGAATAGGGCTCGCGGTAACATCACTGGTTTCATTTAGCTTGCGCAACTCATCCATGAGATAGGCGACAATGCCGTCTGATACGTCTAATGGTGTCATTAGTTACCTCCTAACGCGCGCTCTAATTCGTGATATAAGCGCTTTTCATACATTGCCATGCCTTCCTCTTGCATGACATTCATAACAGTTTCATTACCAAACATTTGCGGTAAAAGCTGGCCCATATATTCCCTTTAACGGGTATCTATCCTTGCCTTGGCGTTTCATGAATATACCTGATGCACTAACAAAGCCATTTGGTACATTTGTTTCTATGCCTTTTTTTATCGATACAAACACACCTTTTCGCTTAAGTGATTTAATTTTGAAGTACTTTTGAGCGCTAGTATATCCACCTTTGATACGCATTTCTGCGCCATCATTCAATTTATTGATAGGTATACTGGACTTTAAGACCGATACACCTTTGAAGACATAGATATGGCCTAGTGCTTTTATACCTGCTTTTCTTGCAGTTGTTATCGCACGTTTTGAGGCGTCTTTGTAGATACGTCGAACTCTATCTTCTTTCAGCCTTTCCAGTGCTTTTTCAATTGCTTCTACTGCACTTTTATCAAGTTCTAGCTCAACCATCCGTCAACACCGCCTCTAGCTTCTGCTCTGAGTTCGATAGACACAAGTCCATCTTCTTCCGTTGCACTTTGAACGATGTACACATCACCATCTAATCGGAATACGTTCCCCTGTGATGGAATTTCAGGGATGTCCTTTAATTTTGCAATGCACAAATACAGACACCCCATGCAATCCGTCATTTGATACGTGAGAGCCATTCGACAAGAATGACTCCCTCGCCGTTGGCGATTGAATAACCGCTTTTAGCTACTGTGCCATTTAGATTATGCCCTTCGGCGAATTCATCTTCATTGAGGAATACATCGTCAATATCGCTTTCTAGGTAATCTCTAAATCGCATTATTTTTTTCACCGTAACTTCCGCATCAACTTCAGGTAATTCCATTTCTTCTTCCGGTTCATCTGGAACGACTTCCAATAGTTCCGGTACTTCAACAGGATCATCTTCAGCAGATTCAAACTTATCAGATTCAAGTAAAGACAATGCAATCGCTTTCTTTTTTTGATGTCGACTACTTCGCCTTTGCCATACATCTCACCTTCATGTGCTAAATAACCCTTTAATACTCTGATTTTTCATAAGTAGGTTACCCCCTATTTAGTCTTAATAGTAGCCCAATCGTCGATAGTTTCAGGGATCAATACGCAACGAGAATATACAGACAATGTTAATTCTTGTGTAGCCTTATTAGCATAGTAGTAAGGTACATAAATACCTGCATAAGTTGTAAATTGGTTATCATCGTTAAGCAATGTGACTGCTGCATGTTGTTGACGGCCACGGCCAGGAACACCTAATACTGCTGCATCATCTCCGATAAAGGATTTTACTTTGCCTTCATCGTCTTGATATGTTTCAAGGTATGCGTACACATCGATATTCAAGGACATGATACGGCCAACATATCGAACTTGTGGAGAAAGGTATTCCGGTGCAAAACTAAACATTGTCATGTTTTCACGATTAGGAATCGCTAACATTTTATTAATAGATGTGTTATCAAGAATGTATTTTTCAACATTTTTACCAACGACTAATACAGTTGGTACGATACCTGCGTTTTCTTGAATTTTTTCAGACGCCATTTTCAAGTCGCCATAAATATCCGCACCGGCTTGGTCCCATGTAGTAGTAGGTGTAATGTCTTGTTCAAATTCAAAGTCGATTTCATCAACTTGAACTGTTTCACCATCGTCAGCATAGCCTTCGATTTTGCATTTACCAGTAGTAAGCAAATCTGCCGCCATTTTGTTTTTACGATTAATAATTGTGCCTTGTAAGTAGGACAAATCTTCGGCTTGCATTTGTGCAGCACGTTGTGCAGGTGTCATTGTAGATACAATATTTTCGGCAAATGCACGTTGATCAAGTTGTTCTGGGTCAATAACTGTACGAGGTCCCATCATAGGCGCTTCGTATAAAGCAATTTTGGAACCAGCACGTTTAACATTCACACCAGATGCACCACGAGATACAAAAGGCGCTAATGTGCGACCACGTTTACGAGTTTCTACTGCAATTTTTTTAGAAGTTGCAACTGCTGGAACTTGTGGGAAGAAAGTATCAAGCAAGAAACTTGCTGGAGCTTTCATGCGTTCCACCGCTTGCATCAAGGAAAATGTATCTTTAAAATCAATTGCCATTATATAGTTCCCCCTATTTAATGCTAGTTAAGAATAAGTGAGCGTCCTTGAAGTCCGCTTCATGATCATTAATTTTGTACGCTTGGTCAACTACCAATACTTCACGATTGAAGCGACCAGAAATATATACAGTCACTACATTGTGATCAGTAGTTGCAGTAGTATCAGATACTACGATACCAGCTGGTTTACCAGTTGTTGTAATTTTTTGGAATGTACCTGCGTTGTTTTCAAGCACTTGGCCACGTTTATAATCGCCCGCTGCTACTTTTACATTTTGAGTTAATACCGGTACACCGCCACCACCTAATAGGTAATCAGCTGCGACACCATTTACTTGTTCGAAATATGCCATTATTTACCGCCTTTCTTAGCATTCGCAAATGCTACGACTTTCATCAATTGCACTAGCTTTTTTGCTACTGCATCGTTGGTTTCTGGTGTAGATGCACCTTGAGGTGCCACTTTATCTGCACCGGATTCCATTTGATCAATAACTAATTGTCGAATTTGGTCGACTACTTTGTTATCAGTTGCAGGAATATCAGATACGGCAGAGATGAAAGGTGTTACTTCATCTACAGTCTTACCTTCTGCAACAGCCACATCAACTAAACGATTGATGACTTCATTGTCACCTTTTAAAGCATTTAATGCTTCAACGCGTTCGCGTTCTGCTGTTACTGCTGTGTTTTCTGCAGATTCATTTGTAGAAATACCGAGCAAACCTTTTAAGCTTGCCATGAATTGGTTTTTCAGTCATAGGTTTCTCCTTACTTGTTAAAAAAATTGTTTGATTTTTGGCTTCATTCTTGGCCGAGTATTTTGCAAGATACTTTGTTAACGATAACCATTCCGTTATTCATAACAGCCTTATCAGTAATCGCCGTATCTACTTCATCAATTAGGCCGTAGGACTTCGCCTCATCCGCTGTGAACCACGTTTCATCATCCATAAGTGTATTTACCTGTTCAGGTGTCAAAACGTCACTACGGCTCAAATAAACGTTTGCAATTGTTTGTTTAACACTTGCTAAATAGTTTGCCATTTTGGTTAATCCGTCCGCATCAAAGCTATCGCCTAGATATACGGATGGGTTGTGAATCATGTACAAGGCATTGCTTGGCATGATTACCTTATCGGCAGCACATGCAATAATCGTAGCTGCGCTTGCGCACAATCCATCAATGTGTGCTGTTACGTTACCTGTGTAAGTCTTAATCATGTTATGAATAGCACGCGCTGCAAACACGTCACCACCGCCAGAGTTGATGCGCATTGTTAAGTCATTACCATTACAACTAGCCAAGTCACTTGCAAATTCACGTGGTGTAATTTCATCACCCCACCAAGAGGTATTAGAAATATCACCATACAAAAATCAATTCAGATTGACTGGTACCATCTTGATTTACAAAAATTCTTAACAGACCAAAAATTTATTCATCCTCTTCACCTCCTTTCGCTTCAGATTTAGAGCCAACGGAAGGATTAACCGCATCAGCTAGCCCCATGCCATATTTCTCCATGAGTTGCTTTTTCAAAAAGCAAGTTGAGCAATGTTTTTCTTCAAGGTCTGTCCCTGTCATTTTCAGGCTGCTTCACGTTCACGAGTGGAAAACCCCATTCTGAACGCGAAGTGTACTACCATTCATATCTATAACAGGGTCAAGGATTGACATAGTTGGTCCGAACCAATCAGAATTGCACCATGCTTTTTTAATCAATGGATCATCAAAAAAACCAGGCGCCTCTATTCGTCCATTCGCTACAGCCTCTATTAGCCATACCTCATAGATTGGTTGACAGAAGTCACGAGCGAACCACTTTCGCCGTAGTTTATATTCTTCCCAAGCCTGTAACATTGCTGCACTGGCTTGCAGAATACGAGGAGTTGAAGTTCTTCATTAGTACTTCGTAAGGTTGGTTAAGTGCTGCGCCTACTTGTTTGATGAGTTGCGTACTAAACACTTCAAAAGTAGATTGAGCATTGGAAGCATCCACGCTCTTTACATCCACACCTTTCGGTAAGGCATTTAATGTTCCAGGGCCTAAATTGTATTCTGATACATCAACTACTGGTTCCGTTGGATCGTCAACACTATTGTCGGCCAACATATCATTTAACGAACCGGAGTTAGTAACGGCTTTCAGTAAAGAATAATGCGAAATACGATTTTAATAATGGCAGATGTAAGCTCTGCATTTGTGTAACGATATACTTGCTTAAGTGTTTCAATGACTGGAGCTAAATAAGGCACTCCTCTGTACTGCTCAGGTCTAGTATCATTACTAATTTGCAGTCACATTAGGAATACTTGTGCGTTTCCCGTGCACGCTTCGACCCTTGCCCATGTCGTTAACATACTTGTAATTGGTTCGCCAGGTACTTGGTTGGATACCCAGTAGGCTACAATAGCACCGTCAGTATCGATTTCTACACCATTCAATATGCGATTTCCATTATCTGGGTTAGTGCCCCAACACCAGTTGGGTCACCTGTAACATATGTGGAATTGGTAAGCGGATTACTTATACGATTACCTTCAATTAAATATTACGTAACGTG